>Ga0194130_10000553_pt1 | contig 68960 bp, 53 predicted proteins | sample TA2KigsurfametaG_FD_160084 | JGI IMG/M metagenome (GOLD analysis project Ga0194130, IMG submission 160084) | Freshwater microbial communities from Lake Tanganyika, Tanzania - TA2015050 Kigoma 12 surface | ecosystem: Environmental > Aquatic > Freshwater > Lake | place: Tanzania: Lake Tanganyika...
CGGCAAGTCCGCGGACGCCCGTGACATCATCGAACGCTTTGCCCTGCGAGCCTTCCGCGACAATCCGCCGCAACCGGGATACATCGACAAGCTCGTCAACCTGTTCGAGGCCCGGCTCAAGGCCGGCTTTCGGACAAGACATGAATCGATTCCAGCGCCGGCGTCTTGATCGACTTCGTGTCCCTCAAGATCGCGATCACCTCAGGCGTGGCCGCGCGGAGGCGAGGCAGGTTGGCGCCTTTCCTCGACACCGCGAGGGCCCGCACCACCTCAGGGTCGTCGAGCAAGGCCAGCCCGAGGTAAATCTCACTCGGACCTGTGGCCAATACCTTGGCCGCCGCGGGAGTGATGGCTCGCAGGGACGGCAACACCTGCCCGGTAGAATCCTGAATCAGTCGCGACGCCAACGCGGGCGAATCGAGCGCCAAAAGTTGCCGGAGAGTGAAAAAGCCCTTGTATCCCACATAGGCCGGAATCGCCTCGGCCGAGATTTCCTCAAGCTGATCCGTCGTCCGCGACGATTGCAGGGCGAATTTTTCGGCGAGCGCGGCGGAATCAAGCACCCTCAGCGGCATGTCGAGCGTGGCGGGAAGCATGGCCAGGGCCGCCGCCGTGTCCGGCGAAAGCTTGTCCGTCGCGGGGCCGCTCAGTTCAAGGCGCGGACCGCGATAAGTCACCAGCGCCGCGGCAGCCCGAGGCGGCAGTTCTTGAACGCCGGCAATCGACAATCGGCCCAAATAATTTGCGAGTTCGGCGGCCAATTCGGGGGTGAGCCGCGGACAGCTTCCATTGAAGGAGAGGCCACCCGGATTGCGACCTCCCAGAAACAACTGGGGCGCCCGGGTGAGACCGCCAAACGAGCGCACATCCGTGCCGCGGTTCAACGAGGTCGCCAGCGCCCGGGCGGCCTTCGGTGAAAGGTCCCCCAAGCAGGGAAACTCCAGCGTTCCCCCGCCCAAGTCGAACTCGTTGCTTGCCATATCGGCGAATGCCGACGCCAATTCCGGCGAAAGGGTGGTGATTCCCAGCGACAAATGACAGGTTTGGCCCGCAAGCAAGCGCACGGTCTCGGGGGAAACATCGCGCAAGGCCGGCAAAGAAATTGAAGACCAGGGCCGCGTCATCAGCGTCCGGGCCGTCTTGGGGTCGAGTTGCTCCAGGCTGGGGAAAGACAAACGGTTGCGACCGCCCGCGACCGGCGCGTTGGCCAGCGCAGTGGCCGCTTCCGTCGAGATCATCCTGATGCTTCCAAAATTGCTGCCAAAATCCAAGGAGCATCGCAGCAGCGTTTCTGCAAGCAGCGGGGAATCGAGCGACTTCAGTCGGGGCAGAGAGATCTTGATTTGAGTGCCAAACGGACCGCCGGGAACGAAATCCGGCACGGTGCCCAAGATTCGCACCTGTTCCTGATTGAGCGCCTCCACATCCCGCAATCCAATGCTCTGGGATGACCGCGCCAGAATCTTCAAGACCGCGTCGGATTCAAGGCGACCGACAAGTTCCAGTCGCCCGGCGCCCGGATTGTTCGCGAACACGGTCGCGATTTCCTCGGTCATCACGCTGAGCGGGAGGAGGGTTCCGCCCAGGAAAAAGGGCCGTTTGACCAAGGCGATTTCACTCGCCTGCTGAACGGACAGGGCCTTGATCTCGGGCAACAGCACCGACGACGCGAAACCCGCGGCGAGCTTCCTGGTGAGTTGCGGAGAATTCAGGGAGATCAAGCCTGGAAGCGTGAGGGCTCCGACGGTTTCCGCCAGTGCGTCCTGAATTTCCGGGGAGATGTTGGTCAACGCGGGCAGCGTCAGGCTACGGGCGCCCTTGCCGAGCTCCGCGGCAACCTCCGGCGTGACTTGCTTCAAGTAGGGAAACGACAAGGCGCCCGGCCGCTGGACCAACTTCCGCGCCAGCGGCGCGGACTTGAGATCCGCCAAACCGGAGAGCACCAGGTGGCCCCTCACCTTGGCGATGGCCCCGGCCGACTCATCCATCAACCCCGTCACCGAGTGAAGCCAAACATGGGCCGCTCGGCTATCGGCCAATTCCTTGGCCACCCCGGGATCAAGCGTCTTCAGCCCCAGGATCAGGAAATCCCCCTCAAACCCGGCAAGTTCCTTGGCAACCTCCGGAGTGATCGCGTGCGTTTGGCTCAGTTGCAGGACACCAAGGCGCGAATCCGCCTGAACCTCTCGAACCAGTTCGCGGGCCCGCCGTGCCGTGATCTCGGAGTTCGGCCTGGCCGGCACGATCCTGTAGGCCGGGTCGACACGAAAATCGGACGCGGGCAGCAATCCTTGCCCGATCAAATCACCGAAGGTCGGCGAATCGGCCAGGAAAGGATTCGCCGGAATCTCGCTGACCCGCCGGCCGGCCTCCCGTTTTCGCGCTGAATTTTCACGATCGTTAGCGGTCAACAGTACATTGATCATGCTCCCGTATGGGTTGCGCGGGCCGAAACCTGCCAAGTGGCACACCACGCATGAAGGCCCCCTGTCTCGCAGGAAATGCCTCTGCCAAGCCCCCGCCGCGTTGGGATCCCGCAGATTGCGAATCTGCTCAAAAACGGCCGCATCCAAGCCGCAGATGGCATGCGCCTTGCCAAGCGGAATGAGCCAGGCCATGAAGGCACAAAGGAGGAAGCCCCGGCGCGGCCAGGGCCCGCAACCGTATCCCTTGACAACGCTCATGGCGAACTCCCAGCCGGGCATGACAATAACGAAATCATTATAATGTTAGTGGACTATTCCTTTGCGCTTCCATCCATCAACCACATTCTAGCAAACCTGTCGCCTCCTTGAATCAAGGCATTCATCCAAGCGCACCGGACTTTTTGCCCAGGCCTTCAGCCATTGGGGGCGCCACGGTTGATGGGAGCAAGTCAGGTTTCGCAATTGATCCACGGACTCCAAGGTTTCGCGGCCGCTGTGGGGATTCTTTGATTTCACTTCTAATGCAACTGGTACTTGGGGGCCGATTGTGAAAATCGATGACCCCGGCGAAGTGATGGGCCCGGCGACTGTCCGCGCCCGGCCCCATCGGCCACGGACACGCGACCCGGGCGGCGTCAGCCGCCGGGGGAGGGGGCCGTCACTTCTTGTCGAACCTTTGCCGGGTTTTCCGGTCCGGGCGGTAGCCCTTGCGGGGCTCGTCGGGCCGGGGGGCGCCCTGAACCGCGTGGTAATGGTCGCCGCGGACGGCGAGGGCCTCTCTCCGAAGCGATAAACAGTTCTCAATATGAAGGCCAGACAAAAGCTGCCAATGCCTAGGAGCTCCCAGCGGAGCGAGGGGCGAGTCGATCAAGGAACAAATACATGAGCCATGACAGAAACGAAAGAGCCCCGAACGCAGGCGCGTAGCGCCGGAGTGAGCGGGTCGATTCCGGATCCTAACCCGCTGATTCCGCCTTCGACTGGGTTCGGGGCTCTATTGGTTTTAACCCGATGAAAAACTCTAGTCCGTCCTGCCCGATCTATCAAAAACCCTGAAAAACAAGCACATTCACCGCGGTGCCTCGCAAGGGCGCCGCCCTCTTTCCCATGTCTTGGTTCCCCAAAGGTTCCCCCGTCAGTTGCAATCTTTTAGGCCGTTCCGGGATAAGATGGCAACTCCTGAAACCATCGAGGGCTTGCCGTGACCATCAACGAAATCGAGGTTCTGCTGGCAATGCTCGAGGCCGTCGGCGCATCGCCCGTGAGGGCCACGCGCCTTCCGGTTCTCCCCGGTTCTCCCCTCGGCACGCCCGAGGCGCGAACCGAACTTGAGGCGGCCGGCAAGGCGGAGCTCGCGTTCGTTCATCGCGAGCTCCAGCGCGCCCGGCAATTCGCGAGCGAGCTGTGCGAGCCACCCATCCGCGATCGCCTCGATCCGATGACGACAATGGCCGCGCGCGAGGCGAGGCGCGGGTTTGACGGCCTTGCGTATCTCTTGGACGAGATGGGCCGCGACCTCGAGCAGGATGTGCCAGGCTTTGCGACATGGCCCGGAATCGCCCAGGCGTTTCAACCATCCGTGAAGGCCTTGCTCGAGGCGGCCCGCTACGCTCCGGCGATCCCGAGGCGCGCCACGCGCGAGGATGTCGAGCGCCGCATCGCCTCGGAGCTGGCTGGCGACAATTCCAAATTTTGCGGATGGACGCACGAATGGGGCGCGGACTGGCTTGCCGATCAAGGCCTTCTGTTCAGCTCAAGAAGCCTCAAAACCTTGCCAATCTGGTTGAGGGCAAAGGCCCCCGAATGCCGCGTGCTTCCCGACAAAAAAATAAAGGCCCGTTTTGCCGGCAAAAACCATCGGGAAGTTCCCGGTGCGCTTCCCGAAGCCCTGTTAGGTTGAGCGGGCCCAATTCGCGGCCCGCGCTCCAGCGAGGGCCTTCAATTGGACCTTCTAACTCAATCGGATTTGCGGACGAAATTCCGCATCAGCAAACCGACCCTTTGGAGGTGGCGCGTCGCCAACCTTCTTCCAAGGCCTACAGCCATCATCGGCAAGCGCCGCTTGTGGAGCGTCGAGTGCATCACGCGCTTTCTTGCAAACGGCGGGAGGGCGGCACGATGAGCAAGCTGGAAGAAATCGCATACGCCCTGCAACGCGCCGAGTGGGCGACGGGCGTCGCGGAGATCGAGACGCTTCGCGACGAAATCGAGCGCCTTGCCGCGGCACTGGCCGACCAGGCGGAACAATCCTTGCCGGCCTCGAATTTTGGCGAGGTGCTTTCCACAACCGCTTCGGCCACATGGATTGGACGACTGACCATTGAACTGGTTGAGCGCCAAGTCGCGGCGCCTCGATCGGATTTTCATCTATTGTTGATCCTGATTAGGAATTGCGCGCAAGTCTTTCGCGACGCCGTCGCGGAGGATCCCAGGCGCGCGCTCCGAGGCATCGTCAAAGACCAGCTCAAGATCGGCCGCCGCCTGACGCGCCGATTCGCGGCGAGATTTTGCTACAATCTCGAGGGCGATTTCACGGGGATCATCGACCCCAATGCGGCAATGAGATTGCTTGCGCTCGCAAGCTTGGCCTTTGGCATCGAGCCCTCGGTCGCGACGCCCGCGCCGTTCGACCGCTTGCTGGCCGAGCTTGACCGCCTGGGCGTTCCGAGCGCCGACGGATGCCGGCCGGACGACGGCGCGGCCAATCCGCTCGCGGCCGAGTAACACGCCAACCAAAAAAGCCCGCCGCGGGACGAACGATAATCCCGCGGCGGGCATACCTCTAGGCGGGCGCAGGAGACGCCCGATGACATTATACGCGGGAGCCTGACATGACACAGGAGAAGGGCGCGAAAGCACGCGCGACAACCCGGAGTGCTTTGGTAGCCATTTCAACCGTAGAAATGAAACCGATCAAGTGGCTCTGGCCCGGTCGGATTCCCCTAGGAATGCTGACCATCATCGAGGGCCCGCCGAAGCGCGGGAAAAGCCTTGTGATGCTCGACATCGCCGCGCGCCTCACCATGGGCAGGATGATGCCTGGATTCGAGGCGAGCCCGATCAAGCAGACATCGGCCATCATTATCAATCCCGAAGACCCGGTCGGTTGCGTCGTCGGGCCTCGACTCGAGGCCGCGGGCGCGGATCGCGATCGGGTTTTCCTCCACCGGGGGTTCGTGGACACGGACGCCCAGGGGCGCGAGGCTCGCCGCGGCCTCGTGCTGAATGAGGAGTGCATCGCGCGCTTGAAGTTTGACATACTCCCGGTGGGGGCCCGGCTTGTCATTGTCGACGCCATCATGGGTTTACTACCGGCCGAAAAAGGCTCTAATTCGGATCAAGAGACTCGCAGTGTCTTGTAGCCACTCGCGCGCCTCGCGGAGAGCCTCGGCATCTCCCTGGTGATCGGCAGGCATTGGTCAAAGGGCGCGCCGGGCCGGCCTTCTTTCGAGCGAGGCTTGGGCTCGATAGCGTTCACGGGCGTCGCGCGTTCCGTCCTGCAGGTCGGACATTACCCCGGCGACAAGGCGCGCCGGGTGATCGGCGTCGGGGCCAGCAACGGGCTCGATGTCGATCCTTGGGAGTTCCGCATTGTCGGCCGGCAGGTCGAGCTTCTGGCCTAGGCGGGCCACGCGCCCGTCGTCGAGTGGATCGGGCCGGACAAAGACTTTGACCTCGAAGATCTCGAGCGGCGCCCGTCAGATGACGCCGCGGGCGGGCCGACGCGCGAAGCGGCTTGCGCGGAATGGCTCCAGGGGCGCCTCGCGGAACTTGGAGGCGAGGCGGCCAGCGCTACGCTCGAGCGCGAGGCCCTCACGGCGGGATTTCATGAGTCGACCTTTAAGCGGGCCCGCCTTGGGCTTCGCGATCAGGGCGCGCTCTTCTCGAGGCGCGAGGGCGCCGGCTGGCGAATCATCAGCGCGGACGCCCATCATGTCGAGCAGGCGCGGGAAGTTTTTGATTGATCCGGTTGGGGAATGCGGGATGATTTTTATTGTTCAGACGGCAATATAGCCCTAGTGAAACATTCTCGATTCACTACTTTTCAAGGAACATTGACATGAAGCCTTGGCACTGGTTCCTGCTGCCTTTGGTCGCGGAATTCATTATCGGTTGCGGGAGTGCGGAGAATAAGTCCAAGGAAATCACCAACAGCAAGGAAATCACCAACAGCAAGGAAATCACCAACAGCATCGGCATGAAGCTGGTGCGGATACCCAAGGGCAAATTCATGATGGGTAGCCCCGAAAGGGAAGTTGATAGAGAAGATAATGAAACCTGGCATGAGGTGATTTTAACAAAGGATTTTTACCTTGGAATCTATGAGGTCACTCAGGCCGAGTACGAAAAGGTGATGGGTGAAAATCCAAGCAAATTCAAAGGTGCCCGTAAGCCTGTCGAAATGGTGAGTTGGAACGATGCTACTGAATTCTGCAAGAAGTTATCAGACTTCCCGGAGGAGAAGAAAGCTGGGCGTGTTTACCGATTGCCCACGGAAGCCCAGTGGGAGTACGCGTGCCGGGCGGGAACGACAACGCCGTTTCATTTTGGCGAGGAACTCAATGGCACCCAGGCCAACTGCAATGGGAACGATCCCTACGGAACCACCACCAAGGGGCCTTATTTGGAAAAACCAATCAATTGTGGCGAGTATCCATCCAACGCCTGGGGCCTTCACGACATGCATGGCAATGTGTTCGAGTGGTGTTCGGACTGGTATGGGGAATATCCGGAATTTGGGGTTATAGATCCACAAGGTCCACAAAGGGGAGATTATCGGGTGCGGCGGGGCGGGTCTTGGAACGGCATCTCCAAGCGCTGTCGGGCCTCGTGTCGCTTCAGGAGCTTTCCGGGCTACCGCTACTACTACTACGGTTTCCGGGTTCTCCTCCCCCTGGACTTCTGATTTTGTTTGATATCTTTTTATTGCTATTTGTGGTGTTGATTTTCGTTTGGAGGTCATCATGTCAGAAATTCCAACCGGCAAAATTTGACTGATCTCCCTTGCTTTTGCATTGTTTGGGATATCGCTTCGCCGCTTCTTTAAACGCAAGGACTGAGCGCCAAGAGTTCACCCTGTATTGCCGTGAACTCTTGAACTCTTGAACTCTTGGCCGCGGCGCCTGTTCATGCCCAATTTGTTGGCCAACATTCACAAGTCTATTATTGATAATGGCTTATGTTGGCCAAATACAATTCAATGAATTGTTAAGATTTAGAGAAGATTTCAACAGTTCAAGAGTTCAACAGTTCAAGAGTTCAAGACATCTAGAACCGGCGCGCTGAATTCTTGATGATGTTGGCCAATTCGGAATTGTCGCCACGCCCGCCACGCGTTTGCATGGTAGGGGGGGGCGAAAAGCCCGCGGCTTTGCGGGAGACCGATCCCTCGGCCACGAACGCGCTTTTGTATGGCCACACATATACGGGGGGAACTGATATGAGCCTGATGACATTAAGAAACGCCGCCGTTGACCAGATTCGCAGCCTTCATCAGGCCGCGGCGGGGCGCGCCTAGACGCCCGATGAAGAGGCGAAATTCGCGGCGCTCGAGGCTGAAGTTTCCGAGATTGATTCGCGCCTCGCCGTGATCGAATCGGCCTCGGGCGAAGAGCCTCGCGGGCGCCGGACGCGCCCCGCCGCGCCTGTTCGAACCAGTTCCAGAAGCTTGGCAAGGTCAAGTTGATCGCTCATTGAGTCTGGACTCCTGAAGACAACAAATCGATTGAACTTCCTTCATGTTTGCAACTGGCAGTTACCCGAGGTCTCCTGCAACGGGAGGGCCTCTGCCTTGCAATAATTCCCCAGATTATTGAATCTATTCAGGCAAGTCTTGGTTTTTCCCCTGAATCGCCAACGATGCCGGCAATCATCTCAAGGCCCGCCGGCATGGATTTTCCAGCCGTTTGCGCCCGGTGCCGGCGTTAAAAAACATCAGTAGAAGATTCTTTGAATAAGCAGAAGGCGAAAGGGCCCGGCGACTGTCCGCGCCCGGCCCCATCGGCCACGGACACGCGACCCGGACGGCGTCAGCCGCCGGGGGCGGGGGCCGTCACTTCTTGTCTCGCCTTTGCCGGGTCTTCCGGCCCGGGCGGTAGCCCTTGCGGGGCTCGTCGGGCCGGGGGGCGCGCCGAACCGCGTGGTAATGGTCGCCGCGGACGGCGTCGATGGCCCTGTCGCGGCGTGCCTCGATGGCTTCCCGCGGCGGATCGGCCGGAATCAGGCAGTCGCAGCCGTTGCCGATCAGGTCAGCCCGGCCCGCCTCCAGCAGCGCCTTGCGCACCTCGAACCAGTTCTCAGGCTTGAAGAACTGCAGCAGCGCCCGCTGCATCTTGCGGTCCTTGAGCGCCTTGGCCACATGCACCTCGCGGCCGGTCAGCGGGTCGATCCCCGTGTGGTACATGCAGGTGGCGATGTCGTACGGGGCGGGAATGAAATCCTGAACCTGATCCGGCTTGTAGCCGTTGCGCTTGAGGAACAACGCCAGGTTGATCATCGCCTCGAGGTCGCTGCCGGGATGGCTGGCAATGTAGTAAGGCACCAAAAACTGCTTGGGCTTGCCGGCATCCGCCGAAGCCTTGCGGAAGGCCTTGGCGAACCCCTCGAAATTCACATTGCGGGGCTTCTTCATCAGGTCGAGCACGCGCGGATCCACCGCCTCGGGCGCCACCTTGAGCGTGCCGCCCACATGGTGCGCCGCCATCTCCTTGAGGTATTCGGGCGAAAGCTGGGCCAGGTCCATGCGCACGCCGCTGGCCACCAGCACCTTGCGGATGCCGGGCTGCCCGCGCGCCGCGCGCAGCAGGCCCACCAGCGGTCCGTGGTCGGTGCCCAGCAGCTTGCAGATGCCCGGATGCACGCACGACAGCCTGCGGCACTTCTTCTCCACCTCGGGCCGGGTGCAGCGCATGTTCCACATGTTCGCCGTCGGGCCACCCAGGTCGCTCACCACGCCCTTGAACTCGGGGTCCTGGCCGATGAGGGCCAATTCCTTGAGGATCGACTTCTTGCTGCGCGACTGGATCGTGCGGCCCTGGTGCGCGGTGATGCTGCAGAAGGTGCAGCCGCCGAAGCACCCCCTCATGATGGTGACGGAATCCTTGATCATCTCGTGCGCGGGAATCGGCTCGGAGTAGGACGGGTGCGGCCGGCGGGAATAGGGCAGCCCGAAGATCCGGTCCATCTCCTGCTGGGGCAGCGGCAGGCCGGGCGGATTGGCCACCACCGCCTGGCGGTCGTGGTACTGCACCAGCGTCTTGCCGTTGAACGGGCTGGTGTTGTGGTGGCACAGCCGGGTGGCCTCCACGAACGCCATCTTGTCGGATGCCACGGATTGAAAATTGGGCAGGAACTCCACCTCGGCGGGGCGACGCTCCGCCCCCGTGCGGGTGAACAGCGCGGGCGCCAGTTCGGCGCGCCTCTCCTCTGGCGGGCATTCCGACGCCCCCAGCGCGTAGGCCACGCCGCGCATGTCGCGCAGGTCGCGCACCGACTCGCCCGCCCGCAGCCGCCGGGCGATCTCCACGATGGGGTTCTCGCCCATGCCGAACACCACGAGGTCGGCCTTGCAGTCGAGCAGGATCGACCGCTTCACGGTGTCGGACCAGTAGTCGTAGTGCGCCAAGCGTCGAAGTGACGCCTCGACGCCGCCCGCGATGACGGGCACGCCCGGAAACGCCTCGCGGGCCCGGTGGCAGTAGGGCAGCGTGGCGCGGTCGGGCCGCAGGCCGATGCGGCCGCCGGGGGAGTAGGCGTCGTCGTTGCGCACCTTCCGGTTGGCGGTATAGTGGTTGATCATCGAGTCCATGTTGCCGGCGCTGACGGCGAAGAAGAGCCGGGGCCTGCCGAACTGTCGCCAGGGGTCGGCGCTTTTCCAGTCGGGCTGGCTGAGGATCGCCACGCGGAAGCCGGCGTCCTCGAGAACCCGGTGCAAAATGGCCATGGCGAAGCTGGGGTGGTCGATATAGGCGTCGCCGGTCACGAACACCACATCCACGGCGTCCCAGCCGCGCTCCCTCATTTCAGCGCCGGTCATGGGCGCGTGGGGGCGGGCGTGGGCCTCGTGCCACTGGGCGAGGCTCAGGCGGGTGGTCTTGCTGGCGTCGGACACGGCTAACCCCTTGGCCGGAAGGCCTTACAACCAGTTTAGCCTATCCGCGCGGGGCCGGTCGCCGGTCGGCCTTGTTCCGGCCGGCCCCCCCCGTGTTAATATCGGCCCCTCAGGAACGATCCCGTGGTGCCTGCAGGAGGCTTAATCCGCCATGGCCAAGAGCGTTTGCCCCATTTCACGCGAGGAATTCCGAGCCAAGGCCCGCCCGGTGACCGTGGCCATCGGCAACGCCAACCTGCCCGCCGAAGTGAAGGAATTTTCCACCGGTTCGCTGGGGTGGTACCTCAACACCAAGACCACCATCGAGGTGGACGGCAAGCCCGTGGTGGTGCAGATCGGCCTCAACCTCACGATCGTCGGCAGCAAGGAACTCCCGGGCGGGCCGGCGGCGAGCGCGGCCTAGGTTCGTCCCCGGCCGCGGAGCGGCAGCCATGACCGATCCGTTTCACATCCTGGTGGTGGAGGACGAGCCCGATGTCCGCGCCACCTTCCGCGACTGGCTGAAGTCCGGGGTTCCCCGTCTCAACCTCATCGAGGCGGGCAACGCCGCCGAGGCGCTCGACCTGGCCGGCCGGCATCCGGTCGACCTCGCCGTGCTCGACTGGAACCTCGGCGCGGGCATCGACGGCCTGCAGGTGCTCAAGTCGCTGTCGATGTTCCGGCCCGACATCGTGGCGATCCTCGTCACCGGCCATGCCGACCTGGCCACGCCGCTCAAGGCGCTCAGGCTGGGAGTGCGCGACTACCTCGACAAGCACGCCGGGCTCGACAGGGCCGCCTTCCTCGCCGCGGTGAACCGGCAACTGGAGCGCATCGCGCCGCTCAAGCGGGAGAGGGCGTTCCATGCCGGGCTGGTCCGCTTCCGCGACGCGCTGTCCGAGGCCATGCCGCTGTTGAGCCAGGCGGGGGCGCTCAGGCCCGGCGCCACGGCGAGGCCGGTGATGGAACTCGCCCGGCTGGTGGCGCGCGCCATCCCCAATTCGGGCGGAATGCTCGTCGCCCTCGACGGCGCCGGCGGCGCGTCGGTCGCCCCGGTCTCCGATGACGGCCCCCCCCGGCCATGCGCCGGCGGAGAACGCTCCCTCGCCGCGCAGGCGTTGGCCACGGGCGCGGTGATCCCGGTGGACGATGCCGCCGGCCTGGCGGACGACCCGACGGTGAGCCGCCTGCCCGCCGAGCCGGAGACGGGCCCGCTGCTGGCGATTCCGCTGGGTCTCCGCCACGCCCTCGAGCTTTTCGGAACGCGAGGCAAGCCGTTCGGGCCCGAGGCGGAGGCTCTGGCGCGACTGGCCGGCCCCGTCGGCGTCGCGCTGGAACAAGCCGGATCCGCGATGGCGGAGGCGATCGCCCAGCTTGGGGCCGCCGTGGACTCGGCGATGGAGCAAGCCTCCGGCCTGGCCGACGACACGCGCGTGGCCTCGCGGGTCCGCGACAACCTCGAGGCCTGCTGGCGCGAGGTGCTTCCGCCGGGGGCGGGCGAGGCCGGCCTGCGCGCGGCGCGCGCCCTCGCCGAACTGGCCAGCCGCCATGGCGTCGCCGCCTTGGAACACGCCGCGAAACTCATCGCCGCCACGGCCGATCTCCTCGACTCGACCACGGGAGGCCCCGGATGAGCCGGACGACGGCCGGGGACAGGCTCGCCGCCTGGCAGGCCGCCAGCCCCCTGCCCGAACTGGTCCGCTCGCCCGGCGTCACGGGCGCCGGCGCGCGGGTGACCATGCTCGACACCGGCGTCGACGCCGCACTCCTCGAGTCAAGGCATCCCGGTTGCCGGCTCGAATGCCCGCCCGACGCCGTGCCGGCATCCCACGGCACCCTCGTCGCCGACATCCTGCTCTCCGTGGCTCCCGGCATCAGCCTCCGCGTGGCGGACATCTTCGCCGGCAAAGGATCCGCCGACCCCGAAAGGCTCGTCGGCTTCCTCGAGGATCACCTCGGCTCGCCCCGGGAGCAGATCCTCCACTGTTCGCTCGGGTGGCCCGAGGAACGCTGGGACACGCCGCTGGGCCGGTCGGCGCGGCAGAAGATCACCCGGTTGGTGGAATTGGCGTATGAGCAAGGAACCTGCGTCGTCGCCGCCGCCCACAACGACCATCCGCTGGCCCGATCCTGCCCCGCCGACAGGGCCCCTCCCCTGGTGGGAGTGGCGGCGGGGGATTGGGATGATCCGTTCCGGGTGGACTACCACGGCGATTCGTGGGTGGAGTTCTCGGCGCGTGGCACGGCCAACATCGGCGTTCTAGGCCGGCGGCCGGCATCGTCTTGGGCGGCGGCGCATGTCTCGGCGCTGGCCGCGCGTCTCCTCGAACTCCGGCCCGGATTGAGGCCCTTTGAAATCAAGGCTTGGCTGAAGGCGTCATCAACCCACGATTGACTGGCATTTCTGGCACCGCAGGCGCCGTCCGGCCGCCCCGGCGGGCAGCTTGTATTCGGTGCCGCAACCCGGGCATGTCACCTTCGACGCGGGCGCCTGGGCCGGTGAGGCCAACAGCGCGTGCGGAGCGGCATGGGGGGCCGCGTGGGAACCACGCGACGATTCCTGCGCCTCGATCGCCGCCCGTGTCACCGCGTCAGCGAAATCGTGGTAAGGCCGCAGGTCACCCCGGCAGTTGAGGGCCGTGATGTCGTTGTTGCTGTGCGTCACCAGGAAGTGGCGGGGCAGGAGGAAATACAGCAGAATGAACAGCAGGCCCAGTCCGAAAAGCGGCAGGGTGAGGATACCGAACACCAGGAACACCGGGTTGCCCCGGGTGCTCACCGCCATCGCCGAGATCATGGCCAGCGGAATCTGGCACTTCTCGCGGGCCACGATCCCTGAGGATCTCTCCACGAGGCGGTCATTTTCCAGCGTGAAGGTGGTTCTTCCGAACAACTGCGGGGTCAGCAAGCCGCCGAAGGACACCATCAACCGCTTTCCCGAAACCTCGTTCCCCGAAAACTCTTCGCCGTCCATGAATCCCCCGCGGGCACTTGCAACGATCGCCATCCGGCGCACAATGTTGTGCTGCTCTGGCGAATGGAGGATGAGAACATGATGAATCTGGTGCTGCTAGCGGCGCTTTCACTTTCCCAAGGCAAGCCCGCGAGCCTGTTCGACGGCAAGACTCTCGCGGGCTGGGAGGGCGACACGGCCAAGACCTGGCGCGTGGAGGACGGCGCGATCGTCGGCGGGTCGCTCGATGCCGTCGTGCCCCGCAACGAGTTCCTGGCCACCACCAAGACCTACCGCGACTTCGAGCTTACCGTGTCGTTCCGCATCGAGGGCGACGCGGCCAAGTCGAACGCGGGCATCCAGTTCCGGACGAAACGGATCCCCAACCATCACGAGGTGTCGGGGTTCCAGGCCGACATCGGCCAGGATTATTGGGGCGCCCTGTACGACGAGTCGCGCCGCAAGAAGGTGCTGGCCCGGCCCGACAAGGAAACGGTGGCGAAGATCGCCACGCTCAACGCCTGGCACACCTACAAGGTTCGATGCGAGGGAGACCGCATCCGCCTTTGGGTGGACGGGGTGCCGACGGTGGATTACACCGAGACCGACAAGTCGGTGGAGAAGGACGGGATCATCGCGCTGCAGGTGCATGGCGGCGCCAAGACGGTGGCCCGCTACAAGGATATCTCCATCATCGAACTGCCGGCAAAGTGAACCGCCGGCGGCCCGACCGGGGCCGGGAACCCCATCGGTCCCGGCCCGCGCTCAAGGTTACTTGCCGGCCTTGGCGTGGCGCTCGGCCACGACCTTCCAGTCGACCGTCTTGAACCACGCGGCGAGGTAATCGACGCGCTTGTTCTGGTACTTCAGGTAGTAAGCGTGCTCCCACACATCTACGCCCACCAATGGCGTGAGGGCGGGAGTCATCATCAGCGGGCTGTCCTGGTTCGCGGTGGAGATGACATCGAGCTTGCCCTGGTCGTCGGCAACCAGCCAGGCCCAACCGCTGCCGAAGCGGGTCAAGCCGGCGGCGGTGAGCTTCTCCTGGAACTTCGCGAAGCTGCCGAAGGCCGAGTCGATCGCCTTGGCCAGCGGGCCCGCCGGTTCGCCGCCCGCCTTGGGAGCCATCGACTCCCAGAAGAGCGTGTGATTGTGGTGGCCGCCGCCGTTGTTGATCACCGCCTGGCGGATCGTCGCGGGAACATCATTGATCGACTTGAGGATGGCGGTGATCGGCTTCTTGAGCCAGTCATCCTTGCCGGCGAGCGCCTTGTTCAGGTTGTCCACATAAGCCTTGTGATGCCGGCCCCAGTGAATCTCCATTGTAGCGGCGTCAATGTGGGGCTCGAGGGCGTCGAAGGCATAGGGAAGCTTGGGCAGTGCAAACCCGGCTTCCTGAGCCTTCAAAGCCGCGGGAATGGCCAGGGCCGCTCCGCCCGCCAGGGCGGCACGAAGGACTTCTCGACGGTCGGGGGTGCGCATATCGGGGTTTCCTCGTTTGCAGGGGTGGGTGGAAAACCCCCTCGGGCTTTCCTGTCCAACAGCATAGTGGCACGCGGGCCCGCAAGCACTTCGGAATCTTCAGGTTGCCCGCTTCCGCCCCGGTTGCCCCGACTCGGTCCTTTTCCTAAATAGAAATCAATAGCTTATTCAAAGGAAGTCCGATCCACAGCCTGTCGACCCCGTTCATGGGAGCCTTTCAATGTCCGCCCCGACCACAACCGTCGACCCCCGCACCACACCCGCGTACGCCGCCATCACCGCCATGCGAACATTGGCCATGGACGCCGTGCAGACGGCGAACTCGGGCCACCCGGGCACCCCGGTTTCGCTGGCCCCTGTCGTTTATTCGCTGTTCCAAGACGAGATGAGCTACGACCCGGCCAACCCGATATGGCCCAACCGCGACCGCTTCGTGCTTTCCGCCGGCCACGCGTCGATGCTGGTTTACAGCATCCTGCACCTGATGAAGGTGAAGACGGTCGAGCACGAGACCCATGTCGTCGACAAGCCGGCGGTGACAATCGACGACATCAAGCGTTTCCGCCAACTGGGCAGCGTTTGCGCCGGGCATCCCGAATATCATTTCTGCTCGGGCGTTGAAACCACGACGGGCCCCCTGGGCAATGGCGTGGCCACCAGCGTGGGCATGGCGATCGCGGGGAAGTGGCTCGCCGCCCGCTATAACAAGCCGGGCTTCGAGTTGTTCAACTACCGGGTTTACTCGGTCGCCGGCGACGGCTGCATGATGGAGGGGGTCTCCTCCGAGGCCGCCAGCCTCGCCGGGCACCTCCAGCTCGACAACCTTTGTTGGATCTACGACAGCAACCGCATCACGATCGAGGGCGAAACCGATTTGGCCTTCAATGAGGATGTCGGCGCCCGCTTCCTCGCCTACGGCTGGAATGTGCTCCGCGTGGCGGATGTCAACGACCTTCCCCGCCTGCTGCACACACTCAAGCAGGCGAGGGAAACCCGCTGCCGTCCCACCTTCATCGTGGCCGACAGCCACATCGCCTGGGGAGTTCCCGGCAAGCAGGACCACCATTCCGCCCATGGCGAACCTTTCGGATGGGATGCCATCAAGGCGGCCAAGGCGTTTTACGGCGTGGATCCCGAGGCCAAGTTCCATGTTCCCCCGGAGGTGTACGCGACCTTTGAAAAGGGCGTCGGCCAGAAGGGCGCCGCCGCCAGCAAGGCCTGGGGCGAATTGTTCGCCAAATACAAGGAAAAGTATCCCGAGCAGGCCAGCGACATCGAATTGATGCAGAAACGCGACCTGCCCGCCGGCTGGGACAACGATATCCCCGAGTTCCCCTGGGGCGATGTGACCGACCCCAAGACGGGCAAGACCAAGAAGGCGGGCGCCGCCAGCCGCGACTCATCGGGCAAGGTGCTCAACGCCGTGGCCAAGCATGTCCCCTGGCTCATCGGGGGCTCCGCCGACCTGGCCCCCTCCACCAAGACCCTGCTCGGCTTCGAGGGCGCCGGCCATTTCCAGGCCGCCACCCCCTGCGGGCGCAACTTCCACTACGGTGTCCGCGAGCATGCCATGGGCGCCGCCATCAACGGCATGTCGCTGGCCCGGGTGCGTCCCTATGGCTCGGGCTTCCTGATCTTCTCCGATTACGGCCGCGGCGCCCTGCGCCTGGGAGCCGTGATGGAGATCCCCGTCATCTACATCTTCACCCACGACAGCCTCGGGGTCGGCGAGGACGGCCCCACCCACCAGCCGATCGAGCATCTCGCCTCGCTGCGCGCCATGCCCGGCCTCACCGTCATCAGGCCAGGCGACGCCAACGAGGTTTCGGAAGCCTGGCGCTGGATTATGCCCAGGAAGAACCGTCCCGTCTGCCTCATCCTCACGCGTCAGGAACTGGTCACCTTCGACCGAACGAAGTATGCCCCGGCCGCGGGCCTCCACAAGGGCGCCTATGTCCTGGCCGACGCCCCCGACGGCAAGCCCCAGGTCATCCTCATCGGCACGGGCAGCGAACTCGCCCTCTGCGTCGACGCCCGCGAGAAACTCGCCGCCGAGGGCGTCAAGGCCCGGGTCGTGAGCATGCCCTCGTGGGACATCTTCGAGGAGGCCTGCGCCAAGGATCCCTCCTACCGCGAGCAGGTGTTCCCCTCGGGCGTGAAGGCCCGCGTGGCGGTCGAGATGGGATCCACCCTGGGCTGGGCCAAGTACGCCGGCGCCGAGGGCGAGGTGATCGGCCTGACAACCTTCGGCGCCTCCGCGCCGCTCAAGGACCTGCTTGTCCACTTCGGGTTCACGGTTGACAATGTCGTCGCGGCGGCGAAGCGGCAACTGGCCCGCTGACCCGCCCGAAAGCCCTTCCCCGAAAGACCGGACCTCCCATGCCCACCCCCGCCCACACCACGGTGTTCGAACGCGCCGCCGACCTCGTTCGGCCCGGCGACCGCGTGGGCCTCGGCTCGGGCAAGGCGTCCACCCGCTTCATCGAGACCCTGGGAGCCCGCGTCAGCGCCGGCCTGCGCATCCAGGGCTTTCCCACATCCGTGGCCTCGGAGAAACTCGCGCTGTCGCTGGGCATACCCCTGCTTGAACCGGAGGACGCCGCCTCCGGCCTGGACATCGCCGTCGACGGCGCCGACCAATTCTCGCCCGGGTCGCTCGACCTCATCAAGGGATTCGGGCGCTGCGCGCTGCGCGAGATGGTGGTGGCCCGGCTGGCGAGGCGGTTCGTCATCGTCCTGGGATCGGGAAAGAAGGTCGCCAGGCTCGGCGAGAACAGCCATGCCGGCGAACAGGGAAGGATTCCGGTGGAGGTGGTCCCTTTCGCGCAAGTCTTCGTCGCCAAGGGACTGGAGAGGCTGGGCCTCGTACCCGTTCCATGGATCACGCAAGGCAAGCCCGGGCTCACCGACAACGGCAACCACATCCTCGACTGCAAGACCGACCCGGTGGAGAACCCCGCGGCCCTCGACGCCGCGATCAGGGCGCTGCCCGGGGTGGTCGGCACGGGATTCTTCCTCGGCATGGCCGAAAGGGTGCTCGAGGGGGACGCGGAGTTCCGCTTGCTGGAGGAACATGAGCGGAAACGGGTCGGCTGACCCGCGCGAGGCGATCCCGGCCGGACTTCGCCGGAACCGGGGAGATGGTGGCGGACAACATAGGGAGGACGGCAACAATGCAACTGGGAATGGTCGGTTTGGGCCGCATGGGCGGCAACATGGTCGAGCGGCTCATGAACAAGGGCCACTCCACGGTCGTGCTCGACCTCAACCCCGAAACCGTGGCGCGCTATGTCGCCAAGGGCTCGACCGGCTCGAACTCGTTCGCGGAATTCGTCTCGAAGCTCGCCAAGCCGCGCGTGGCCTGGGTCATGGTGCCGTGCGGCGCGCCGACTGAAAACTGCATCAACGAGCTGGCCAAGCACATGGAGGCCGGCGACATCATCATCGACGGAGGAAACAGCTACTACAAGGACGATGTTCGCCACTCCAATGAATTGGCGGCCAAGGGAATCAAGTTCATCGATGTGGGAACATCCGGCGGCGTCTGGGGCATCACCCGCGGCTACTGCATGATGATCGGCGGACCCGATGACGCGGTGAAGCACATCGACCCGATCCTGTCGGCGCTCGCGCCCGGCATGGGCGATGTCGAGCGCACGCCGGGCCGTCCCGCGGGCCAGGGCACCGCCGAGCAGGGCTACCTGCACTGCGGCCCCGCCGGCGCCGGCCACTTCGTCAAGATGGTCCACAACGGCATCGAGTACGGCATCATGCAGGCCTACGCCGAGGGATTCGACATCTTCAAGGGCGCCGCCAGCAAGGAACTGCCGGAGGGCCACCGTTTCAACTTCGACCTCGCCGAGATCGCCGAGGTGTGGCGGCGCGGCAGCGTCGTCGGCTCCTGGCTGCTCGACCTCACCGCGATGGCCCTCATCGAGAATCCCTCGTTGAGCAATTACTCCGGTTTCGTGCAGGATTCCGGCGAAGGCCGCTGGACCGTCATGGCGGCGGTCGAGGAGGCCGTTCCCGCCGATGTCCTCACCGCGTCGCTTTACACCCGCTTCCGCTCGCGGCAGGAACACACCTTCGCGGAAAAGGTGCTCTCGGCCATGCGGCACAAGTTCGGCGGACACATCGAGCGTCCGACCGGCGGCTGACGCGACGGAGCCAACCGATGCCCGACCGCCTGATTGAAATCATGCCCGACTCCGAGGCCGTCGCCAGGCGCGCCCTCGGATTGTTCGAAAAGCGCGCCGGCGAGGCCGTCGCCGCCCGCGGCGCCTTCCGGGTTCTCCTCTCAGGCGGAAGCACGCCCAAGCGACTGTTCCAGTTGCTGGCGACAGAGCCTGCCCGCGGCGGGATACCCTGGGAATCGGTCCACCTGTTCTGGGGGGATGAACGATCCGTCCCTCCCGACCACAAGGACTCGAACTACCGGATGACCCGCGAGGCCCTGCTCGACACGGTTTCTCCACCTGCCAACCAGGTTCACCGCCTCCATGGCGAGAATCCCAACCTCGCCGCCGCGGCATCCGACTACCAGAGGGTGGTGGCCCGGGCCTTCAAGGTCGACGCCGACGGCCCGCCGCCGGCGTTCGACCTGGTGTTCCTCGGCATGGGAACCGACGCGCACACCGCGTCGCTTTTTCCCGGCACGCGCGCCCTCGGGGAAACCCGCTCGTGGTTCGTGGCCAACGAGGTGCCGCAACTTTCAACCCGGCGGTTGACGGCGACCTACACCCTGCTCAACGCCGCGCGTGCCGTCGTCTTCCTCGCCGCGGGTGCCGACAAGGCCGATCCGCTCAGCAAGGTTTTGGCGCCCGCCGGCGATATCTCGACGGCCCCGTCACGCGGAATCGATCCGGCCGGTTCGCTGACCTGGGTGATTGACAAGGCCGCCGCGGCGGGCATTCCGGCCGGTTGCGCGTTGGGGGTTACCGAGCATGCCGGTTGACAACAAGGCGGCGAGGATGGCGCCCTCCATCCTCGCGGCCGATTTCGCGAGGCTGGGCGACCATGTCATCCAGGCGGCCAAGGCGGGCGCCGACCGGATTCATGTCGATGTGATGGACGGGCATTTCGTCCCCAACATCTCCATGGGGCCGATCGTGGTGGAGGCGGTCCGGAGGGTCACCTCGCTGCCCCTCGAAACCCACCTCATGGTGAGCGAACCCGACCGCTACATCGAGGCGTTCGCCAAGGCCGGCTCAACCTCGCTGCTGGTTCATGTCGAGGCCAACTCCAACCTTCACCGGACCATCCAGGCGATACGCCACCTTGGCGTTTCCGCCGGGGTCGTCCTCAATCCCGGCACGCCGGCATGGGCGATCGAGGAGGTCCTCGACCTTGTCGACCTCGTCCTGGTCATGACGGTGAATCCCGGCTTCGGGGGCCAGCGCTATCTCACGGAAACCGAGGGAAAGATCCGCGTGCTGAGGCGGCTTCTCGACCAGCGCGACAGGCCCGTCGAACTTGAGGTCGACGGCGGCATCACGGCGGACACCGCGCCCCGCGCCGTCGCCGCGGGCGCCCGCGTGCTGGTGGCCGGGTCAAGCGTGTTCGGACATTCGGGGGGCGTGGCCGCGGGCCTGAAGGCCCTCATCAGCAGCGTGGAGGGCGCGTGATGGGCCAGGGCAACCTGTTCCTCGCGGGGGACATCGGCGGAACCAAGACATCCCTGGCCATGATGGAAGCGGATGCCGCCGGCGCGCTCGCGATCCGCCGGACGGAAACCTTCACCAGCGCCAGCGAATCCTCGCTTGAATCGATCATCGCCAAGTTCCTTTCCCGCGGCCGGGAAACCGGGATCCAGGGAGCCTGCTTCGGCGTCGCCGGGGCCATCATCGACGGCAGGTGCAAGACCACGAACCTGCCTTGGCCCGAGATGAGCGAGGCGGGCCTCGCCAAGGCGGCGGGCGCTCCCCGGGTGAAGCTACTCAACGACCTCGAGGCGATGGCCTACGGAATGCTTTTCCTGGCCCCATCCGACTTCGTGGAACTCAATCCCTCGGGCAAGCCCGGCCCTGCGCGCGGCCACGCCGCCGTCCTCGCCGCCGGCACCGGACTGGGCGAGGCCATCCTCGCCTGGGACGGCGCGCGGCACATGCCGATCGGCAGCGAAGGCGGCCATTGCAGCTTCGCACCCCAGACGGAACTTGAGGTGGAACTGTGGCGGTACCTCAGGTCGCGGTTTTCAGGCCATGTGAGCTATGAGCGCATCCTGTCCGGACCCGGGTTCGCCGATCTCTTCGCTTTCCTGCGCCAATCCGGCCGCTTCGAGGAAAACCCGGCCCTTGAAGCCGAACTGGCGGCCTGCTCCAACCTCGGACAGCGAAACGCCGTGGTCTCCCGACACGGACTCGCCGGCACCGACAATGTCTGCAAGGCCACGCTCGAGACCTTCGCCTCCATCTATGGCGCCGAGGCGGGAAACCTCGCCCTGAAGTGCATGGCCACGGGGGGGGTGTTCATCGGCGGAGGGATCGCCCCGAAGATCATCGACGCGCTCAAGTCGGGATCGTTCATCGAGGGATTTCTCGCCAAGGGCAGGTTCGCCAGCCTGCTCAAGACGCTGCCGGTGCGTGTCGCGACCAATCCGAACACGCCGGTCCTTGGATCCGGTTATTATATTTTTCATCTCGTGAACAGGCGCTGAACAGGGGCGGATCCGAAGCATGTCCAACAGCGAAGCGTCAGACCCCGAACGCGGCAGGCTCGACGCCTGCCAAGGCGACACCTCGGGGTGGAGGCGCTGGGGGCCCTACATGGCCGAGCGCGCCTGGGCCTCCGTGCGCGAGGATTACAGCCCCGACGGGTCGGCATGGGACTATTTTCCCCACGAACTCGCCCGGGCCAAGGCGTACCGCTGGGGCGAGGATGGCATCGCCGGCATCTGCGACCGCTACCAGATTCTCTGCCTGGCCCCGGCGTTCTGGAACGAAAAGGATCCCATCCTCAAGGAAAGGCTGTTCGGCGTCACGGGAAGCGAGGGCAACCACGGGGAGGATGTGAAGGAATACTACTTCCATCTCGACAACACCCCGACCCACTCCTACATGCGGTATCTCTACAAGTACCCGCACGCGGAGTTCCCCTACCGGCAACTGGTGGACGCGAACCGGGCGCGCCAGGGCACCGGCCCCGAATTCGAGTTGCTTGACACCGGTTGCTTCGCCGAAAACCGCTACTTCGACATCGAGATTGAACACGCCAAGGCCGACGCCGAGGACATCTGCGTCCGCATCACGGCCACCAACCGCGGCCCGGAACCCGCGCCGCTGCACATCATCCCGCAACTCTGGTTCCGCAACCGCTGGGGCTGGGATGCGAACGCCTGGGAGTTTCCCGGCCCGGCCGAGCCCGTGATCCGCGTCGGCACCGACCCCGACGGGAACCCGGCGCTTCATGCCGACGACACTCCTTTGGGCCCCGTGCCGGGCCTGCCCATGCGCTATGAATTGGGGCCCAGGATCCTGCAGGCCACCGCCGGCGCGCAATTCCTGTTCACGAACAACGAGACCAACGGCGCCGCCGTTTATGGTCCTGGAAACCTCAGTCGCCGTTCCCATGTGAAGGACGCGTTCCACCGCCTGCTCGTCGGGGGCGAGGCATCGGCGGTGAATCCCGCCGCGACGGGAACCAAGGCGGCGCTGCACTACCGGTTCGCGTCCATCGCCCCGGGCGAGACGGTGGTGGTTCGCCTGCGGATGTCGTCAAACGGGGTGCCGGGGGGCGTGGCGGGCGTTGACGAGGTCATCCGCCGCCGCAGGGCCGATGCCGACTCCTTCTACGCGGGAATCCATCCGCCCAACGCCTCGGCGGATGAGAAATTGGTACAACGGCAGGCCATCGCCGGCCTCCTCTGGACGAAGATGGTCTACTTCTTCGATGTCCACCAATGGCTCGACGGCGACAATCCGGAATTTCCTCCGCCGCCATCGAGGAAGAACATCCGCAACTCCCACTGGAAGCACCTCAACTCGAAGAGGATCATGATTCCCGCGGAAAAGTGGGAATATCCCTGGTTCGCCGCCTGGGACCTGGCGTTCACGGCCATCGCCGTCGCCGTCGCCGACCCCGTTTTCGCCAAGGAGCAACTGCAACTCCTGCTCCTGGAGCAGTTCCAGCATCCCAACGGCCAGATCCCCGCCTACGAATGGGAGTTTTCCGACCTCAATCCGCCCGTTCACGCGTGGGCCGTCTGGCGCGTGTTCCACATGGACCGGATCAGGAACGGCAAGGCCGACCTGCCATTCCTCGAGCGCTGCTTCCACAAGCTGCTTGTCAACTTCGCCTGGTGGATCAACAAGGTCGACCGCGAGGGGAACAATGTCTTCGAGGGCGGCTTCCTCGGAATGGACAATATCACCGTCGTCGATCGCAGCGCCCCGTTCGGCGACGGTTCCGTGCTGGAGCAGTCCGACGGCAGCGGCTACATGGCGATGTTCTGCCTCAACCTCATGAGGATCGCCCTCGAGCTGGCCAAGACCAACCATGTGTACGAGGGCCTCGCGACCAAGTTCTTCCAGCACTACGCCTACATCGCCGGCGCCATGAAGTGCCACGGGGACAGGGGCTATTCACTCTGGGACGAGGAGGACGGGTTCTTTTACGATGTGCTTAGGCGGCCCGATGGTTCCTTCAGGAAGTTCAGGCTGAGGTCGCTGGTCGGCCTCATCCCGCTGTTCGCCGTCGAACGGCTCGAATTGTCATGGATCGAACCGTTCCGCGACTTCCACCGCGACTTCTCATGGCTCCTGGAAAACCGCAAGGAAATGCTCGAGGGGGTCATCCACCGGGTGGAAAGCGAGGAAGGGGTCTCGTTCGCGCTGACCGTGTTCGACGAGAACCAGCTTCGCCGCATCCTCACCCGGGTCTTCGACGCCGAGGAATTCCTTTCGCCCGCCGGCATCCGCAGCCTTTCCAGGGCCCACCTCAACCAACCGTTCCACCACGACGGCACCACCGTGATTTACGAACCGGCGGAAAGCGACTGCAAGCTCAAGGGCGGCAACAGCAACTGGCGCGGCCCGATCTGGTTTCCCATCAACTACCTCCTCCTGGAATCGCTCAAGAAGCTCGACAAGGCGTTCCATGGCTCTCTGAAACTCGAAGTGCCCGCGCTGCCGGGAAGGCTGGCCGGCTTCGAGGACCTGCGCAAGCTCGCCGCCGACAGGCTCATCTCCGTCTTCACGCTCGATGAGCGGGGCCGCAGGCCGGTGTTCGGCGATTGCCCCGTCTTCCAAGGCGACCCCCACTGGCGGGACCATGTGCTTTTCTACGAGTACTTCAACGGCGACACCGGCGCCGGTCTGGGCGCCAGCCACCAGACCGGCTGGACAGGCCTCATCGCCAACCTGATCGACGAGTTCAGGTCCTGACAGTCGACCCTGCCTCTCCCATCGGATAGCATGGATATGTCCCACGGATGGAGTCATGGCCGCCACCGCCGCCCATGCCGCAGCCCTGTTCCTGCTGGTTTGCCCAGCCCAGGAAAGCGCCCCCCCAACGGGAGGCCTCTTTGAGGAATTCGACCTTCCCCCGGTGACCCGCAACCAGGTTGACGACGCCTTCAGGACACGCTTCGGCCGGCCCGGCGCTCCCCCATGGGCCCGATGGTTTTCAGGCGGCGGCCCCGGCCAGGGCGCGGGCGGTTTCGATCCAGCCTCGCTTGCGGCCCTGATGAAGCTCTTCGGGCCGATGGCTGCCGGCGGGCAATCCGCCGGTGCCCCGGCGCTGGCCCAATGGTTGGCCTCCCTGGGCATGGGCGCCGGGGGGCTCAAGATCGATCCATCCACCCTTTCAGAGCTCATGTCGCTGGTATCGCGCCTCGATTCCCAGAAAGACGCGCTCAAGGCCGCCTACCCGCAACTCGATTGGGAAAAATTCGCCGAGCTTGCCCGGAAAGTCGGATCAAACCCCGGCGCCGGCGACATGATGGCGCTGATGCGGTTCCTTGAGGTCCTCAAGGCGGCCGGTGGCTCACTCGGTCCACAGGATATCGACTCGATCAAGTCGCTTCTCGATCGGATCAAGTCGATCGATGGCATGTCTCCAATCGACCCCTCCAATATCAAGAACGCCAACTATCCTGGCGTCGCCGGCAAGGCATTAAACCTTTCCCTTAAGGAGTTGGGAAAACTCGGGGAGTTCCTCGGGAAACTGGGCCTGAACCATGATCAGGTCATGCAAGTCACAAGCTGGCTCAAGGCCTTGCCGGCCCCCGGGCTCAACGGCAACCTGGCCGATTGGGCATCAAAGGTCGACTGGTCGAAGCTCACACCCGGCAAGTGGCGCGATTGGTCTCCCCCGTGGGTGGTCTCGACATTCGATTGGATGAAGCCGCACCTGGGATTTCTCAAGAACTTGCCCGCGCTGAAGATTCCGCGCATTCCAACAGCTTCGATTCCAAGTCTTCCCTCCATTTCGCTGGGCACCCCGTCGATGAGCCGGGAGAATGCCGCGTTGTGGATGCTCGCGGTGCTTGTTCCGTTGCTGGCCATCCTCGCCTACATCTGGCGCGACAAGCTCGCCATGCTGGCGCGTCGGGAGCCCCGGGCGTCGGCCGGCTCGCTGGGCCATGTGGCCGACATCGCCACGCTGGTTCAATTGTTCGAAAGGGAGGCGCTGCGAATGCTCGGCCCCTCCGCGCGTTTCCACAACATCAGGCATATCGAGGCGGAACTTTCAGGGATGTTTCCCTCCGCCCCCCACCGCGAGGCCCTGAACACCTTGGCGGGGCTTTACGAAAGGTGGCGATACCTTCCCGAAAACTGGCACCCCGACCCGAATGAGGTCGCGCGGGGCAGGACGGCCTTGGAAGTCATCTCGGCTGGGCAACAGGCATGATTTCCACTTGGCTTGTGATAGCCCTCCTTGCCTGCGCGCCTGCTGATGATGCCGAGGCGCCGGTTGTGACGATCCCGGCGGCGGGGCATGAGTGGTTCAGCTATGTCCTGGCGTTTCCCGGCTGGCAAGGCGGCGCCCCGGAGTTCCTTTCCAGCCTCCAAGACGCGATGGAACATCCGGCCTCCACGATGATTTTCTGCCTCGGACCGGCGGACATGCTGGAAGTCGTGGATATCAGGCCTTTTGTCAGGAATGGCGGGGCCGTGGTTATCGCGACGGAAAACAGCGCTCCGCGCAGGCTGCAATCCGCGCTCGATTCCCTCGTCGGCGCCATTCCCACCACAGTCGAGGCACGCGCCGAGTCTCCCGACAATCCCGAACACGCCTATGGCGGGCAGGCCGCATGCCCGCTGGCCAAGGGGGTGGCTGGACATCCCTGGTTTTTCAGGCAAGGCAAGGAATATCGCCCAGCCACCAACCGTCCCACCGTGCTCATGCGAGCCCGCGTCGGCCGGGAAGCGGCGGGCTTCGCCGGTCGGATCGTCCGCGACGGCCTTGTTCCCTCCGATCTCCTGGCGGCTTCCGCCGAGGTTGAAAAGGGCCGGGCGGCCCTGCTGGGGGACACGGGCCTATTCTCAAACCTCATGCTGCAGGCGCCAGACAACCTTCCTTTCGCCTTCAATGTGGTGGAATGGGCCCGGGAAAGCCCCGAAGGAACGCGCAAACGAGTGCTGCTGATTGTGGAGGGTGAAATTATCCAGAAACCTTTCATGCCCCCGCTCATGATTCCACCCGTGCCGATTCCGCCTCCTGAAAAGCTGCTCGAGGCCTTGTACAAGGGCGCCGAAGGCGTCGTTCAGGGCGTGGAAAAGGGATTGGCCGACCTCGACGAACGGGACGCGCTGAACCAGGCTTCGGCGAGGATTACCACCCGCGGCTGGATCGAGTTCCTGGGCGCCTTGGGAGTCGTCGGTTTCATCGGGTTCATCATCAGGTTCCTGGCGGGTTCCACGGCGCGGAGCCGTTTCCCCGCCATGGCCATTCCGGCAAAGCCCGCCGCTCCCAAACTCTCCGCTTGGCGCCGGGCGGGTGAGTTCATGAGGCAAGCCGTCAATCGGTTGCGAACCTGGGGGAGTCAGGTGATCCGCACATGAATAACATCGACAATCTCGAGGAATGGGACCGGGCGACGGCTGAAAAACCGGCGCCTCTGCCCGATGAAGTCTGCCGCGAGGCCGCCATCATGCGCGGTCGGGTTCAGGATGGCATTTCCGGCTGCGTCGTCGGCATGGAAACCGCCGTCGACCAGATCCTGATGACGATGATGGCGGGAGGGCACGCCCTCCTCGAGGGGGTGCCGGGAGTCGCGAAGACGACGCTTTCCAAGGCGTTCGCCAACATCCTTGGGCTCGATTTCCAAAGGATCCAGTTCACGCCCGACCTGATGCCGTCCGACATCACCGGCACCAGCATCCTCGACCGCAAGTCAGGCGACTTCGTCCTTCGCAAAGGTCCGGTTTTCTGCCAGGTGCTCCTGGCCGACGAAATCAACCGGGCTCCCGCCAAGACCCAGGCGGCGCTGCTCGAGGCGATGCAGGAAGGCCAGGTGACCCTCGAGGGGGAATCGATGCCCCTGCCCAGGCCGTTCATGGTTTTGGCAACGCAGAATCCCGTCGAGCAGGAGGGCGTCTACAAGTTGCCGGAGGCGCAACTCGACCGGTTTCTCGTCCGCGTTGAAATGGGCTACCCGGGCCGGGAACGGGAAGTGGACATGCTGCGGCTGCTGAGCCGCGCCCCCGCCATCCCGGCCAGGATTCTCGACGCCGCTTCGATCGGCCGGCTTCAGGCCCTTTGCCCGCGCGTGCATGGGGAACCCGCCTTGTTCGAGTACATCGTCGACCTGGCCCTGGCCAGCCGTGAGCACGCCGACCTCATGCTCGGCGCGAGTCCGCGCGGCGCCCTCTGTCTGCTCCGGTGCGCCCGGGCCCACGCCCTTCTCTCCGGACGCGGATACTTCACCCACCTCGATGTCCAGGCGGTTGCCCAACCGGTTCTCGGGCATCGCCTGATCCTCAGGCCCGAGGCCGAAATCGAGGGCCGCCGCACGCGGGACATCGTGCAGGATCTGCTCGACCAGGTTCCGGTTCTCACGGAATCATGATCCACCTCGGACCCTCCCCACCATGCTGACGACCCGCGGATGGTGGTGGCTTTTTCACGCCTCGTGGACAGCGGGGCTTGGCCTGTTGCTTCGCCTCGAGGGGATCTCGTTCCTGGGATTCATGGGCCTTGCGTGGCTGCTGGCTTCCTGGGTGCGGCTCAGGCTTTGCTGCGCCGGCTTCCCCGCGGTGGTGTCGATGACCCGCGAGGTGGCCGACAGGGGCGGCGCGGTCCGCATGCTGCGCGCCGGCCGCAGGGTTGTCGTGAAGGTGCGCCTTCGCCACCGGGGAAGGCTCGGCTGGCCGCTGGTCCGCCTCGAGGACCGCGTTCCCGATGATGGCGCCTGGAACGGGGCGCCGGGTTGGTGGCCCGGAGTCGAGGGCGCCCTGCCCGCCGGAGGCGAACTTGCCGCGCAATGGCCGCTGGATTTCCCGCTCCCCGGCGTGGCCCGCTTCGAGGGACTCCGCCTCACGGTCGCCGACAGCCTGGGACTGGTGGCGTCAGTGATGTTCCTGCGCGACGGCACCGAGTATCCAGTGCTGCCCGCGGGCGCCGCCGGCGATGGCGATGGCACGGGGGTCAAGCGCGCCAACCTCATGCCTCCGCCCGGGGGACACAGGCACCGCAAGCCCGGCGGAAGCGCGGAAATCCTTGACATCCGTGACTACCGGATCGGCGATTCACCGCGCTGGATCGCCTGGAAGCAATCGGCTCGCCGCGACCGGGTGTTGGTCAAGGAATTCGAGAACGAGGTTCCGGTCCGCTGCCAGGTGATCATCGACGCCACAACTCCGGTCAGGCGATGGCAACCGGGAGGGTCCGCCTTCTGCCGCCTTTCGATGGCCGCGGCCGAAATACTGGAGGTGTGCGACGAACTCCGCGACCCTGTCGGCATGATCATCACGAGCGAGGTCGAGGCTTCGGTTGAAAGGCCCAACCGCGGAGGCCGACATTCGCTCCGGATGCTCCAGCGCCTGGCCAGGGAATCCTCCGTGCCGGCCGACCAGCCTCCCGTGGACGAGGATCCCTGGCCGCTCTTCGAACCCGCCGCCAAGCTGGCCATGGAGATTTATCCGGAGCTTTACGGCTCCCCGGATCTGCTGCCCGGGTGGAACAGGCTCCTGATCGGCCCGGGCCGCCCGGGGTTCTCGCGCCACGGCGGTTGGACCGGCTGGATTTTCCGCCACCGGGGATATGTCTGGCTGGCTCCACCAGCGATCCTTGTCGCGGCCTATGCCATGGCAAGTCCCTGGCTGTGCATGGCGGCGACATGGTCGGGGCCCATCCTCTGGGCGATCATCCGAACCATCACCGCCCACCACACCCTCAGGTTCAGGGAGCGCAAGCGCCTCGCCTCCGTGCTCGCGGCGCGGCAAGGCGGCGACCCGGCCTTGGTGGACGCCATGCTCGAGGACGACACACTGCTGGCGACCCGCTTGCGCGCCTTTCTCGCCGAGCATCGCCGCGACCGATTCCTGCCCATGCCTCCACCCCCTCCGCTGACAACCTTTTCCCGCGCCCGCGCCGAACGCCTCGCCCGGGCGGTTCGCGCCGCCGTGGCCCGCGCCCGCGACCCCGAATGCCATTTCCTGCTCACCGACAGTTCAGGGCTTCCGGCTCGCCTCGATGTGCTCGTATCGGCGGCCCGGCTTGTCAGGGCGCGGCGGCACCAACTCGTTGTCATCCTGGATGAGGGACCCGAGCGCGCGGGCGTCAGCCAATTGGTCGAGGCCATGGCGCGGCTGCGGGTTCCCGTCATCCTCACGCGCACGGGACTCGCCAAGGGCGAAGTCTCCAAGCTCATCACCTCCGTTCGCCGCATGTCGGGGAGGTCATCATGAGCGCCTCCCGCCCCGCCGCCCCCTTGCCCGCCTTCGTCCCCGCCCTGGGCTGGGCCCTGACCCTGCTCGTCCTTCTTCAATTCACGGGACGAACGACATGGATGCTGGTCCCCCCGGCGGTGCTGGCACTGGCCGGATTCCTGCCCCTGCCGGTGGCTCCGGGTTTCTTTTTTGCGTGCCTGCCCGTTTGCCTGCTGCTGGAAACGACGGGCGGCGGACCTGAGGAATGGTTCGATGCGTTGCTCGGGGCGCCGGTTCGCCGCGGCAGCCTCGGCGAAGCCAGCCTTCTCGACCTTCAGGCGGACGAACTTGTCTCGGTTCTCCTTTGGCTCGCGATCGGACTGTGCTGGATCAGCGGCTTTCGGGAACTGGCTCACCTGTCGATGTTGAAGTCGGATCCATTTCCGGGGCCATCAGGCCGGGGCGGCCCCTCGCCTTTGCCAAGGTCGATGCCATCGGCCGGGGGGCGTGGCTGGGCGGCCATCGAGATGCTGGCCCTCGGGGCCGGTATCCTCGTCGTGATCATTTTTGAGACGGCCTTCTTGGGCGAGCAAGCCGGCTACTCGGCGCTCCTGAGGGTTCGCCTTGCCAGCCTGGGAGGTGGATTCCTGCTGATTTTCCTGGGCGTGAGAACCGTGACAAGCTACCTCCACTGGAACGCCATGCCGGTGCTCGAGGCCGGTTTGGTGGCCCAGGAGGCGGCCTGGCGGGAGGGAACCGTGGAACTGGGCGCCCTCAACCGCTGGCTCACCTGGATGAGGGTCGGCACCCGGCGGCGCGCCGAGCGCCGCTGGCGGATATTGTCACGGGGGAGGACGAAGCCATGATCGGCCTGAGCGGTTGGATACGCGAGATTTTGGGTTGGCTGATGACGCTGGCCAGCCTCTACGCTTTCTTCGTCGCGCTCGGCCTGATCGTGAACCGCCAGGTGATCGGCGGCGGCGCGCTCGGCATCCTCTCGTTGTTCATGTACCGCTCGGGAGTGGGATTTCTGAAAATGGCCGTCGCGGCGCGCATCTGCCAGCAGGCGCAGGACAGGGTTTATCCTGTCCCGGCCAGGCCGGGTGCCCCCCGGCAACGCCGTCAAGGCGCTTGACCGCCCCGGCGCCCGTCCGGAGAATTCCCTTGCGCCCTTCCCTCTCCCCGAATATCAAGGCGAACCCGTCATGACTTCCCGAAACCTACCCGCCAAGCCGGCATCGGTTCCCGGCCAGCAAATGCTCATCGGTGGCCAATGGCGCCCCAGCGTGTCGGGCAAGACCTTCGAGACCTTCGACCCCGCCACGGGCAGGAAAATCTGCGATGTCGCCGAAGGCGACAAGGCCGACATCGACCTTGCGGTGGCCGCGGCGCGATCCGCCTTCGAAACGGGGCCATGGCGGCGGATGAGCGCCTCGGAGCGCGGGCGCATCCTGTATCGCCTGGCCGACCTCGTGGAGTCGCACAAGGAGGAACTGGCGGCGCTCGAGTCGCTGGACAATGGCAAGCCGGTCCGCGATTCCCTCGCCGCCGACCTGCCTCTCACCATCAAGTGCTACCGGTACTACGCCGGTTGGGCCGACAAGATCCAAGGCAGGACCATCCCCGTCGACGGCGACTATTTCTGCTACACCCGGCATGAGCCGGTGGGCGTGGTCGGGCAGGTGATCCCCTGGAACTTCCCGCTGCTGATGCAGGCCTGGAAGTGGGGCCCGGCCCTCGCCTCCGGTTGCACGCTTGTGCTCAAGCCGGCCGAGCAGACGCCTCTGACGGCCCTGAGGATCGCCAGGCTGGCGCAGGAAGCGGGCGTTCCCGATGGCGTGATCAATGTGGTGCCCGGCTTCGGCCCCACCGCCGGCGCCGCGCTCACCGGGCACATGGATGTCGACAAGGTCGCCTTCACGGGCGAGCACACGACCGGCAGGCTGGTGATGGAAGCGGCGGCCCGCTCCAACCTCAAGCGTGTCAGCCTGGAACTGGGCGGAAAGAGCCCCAACATCATCTTCGCCGACGCCGACCTTGACGCCGCCATCGAGGGGGCCCACTTCGGCCTGTTCTTCAACCAGGGTCAATGCTGCTGCGCCGGCAGCAGGCTCTTCGTGGAGGAAAGGGTCCACGACGAGGTGGTCGCGCGCCTGGTGGAAAGGTCGAAATCGTCCCGCGTGGGGGACCCGTTCCATCCGGGCACCACCCAGGGACCGCAAGTCTCCCGCGAACAGCAGGAACGCGTCCTCCGCTACATCGGCGCCGGGCAGCGCGAGGGGGCCCGCCTCCTCACCGGCGGGAAGGCGCCCCAGGGCGAAGGCTTCTTCGTCGAGCCGACTGTCTTCGACCAGGTCCGTGACGACATGACCATCGCTCGCGAGGAAATCTTCGGGCCCGTCATGAATGTGCTTTCCTTCAAGGACATCGACGAGGTGATCCGCCGGGGGAACGAGACGATGTTCGGGCTCGCCGCCGCCGTTTGGACCCGGGACATCCGCAAGGCGAACCGGGTCGCGCATGAACTCCGCGCCGGCACGGTTTGGGTGAACTGCTACGATGTCTTCGACGCGGCGGCACCCTTTGGCGGATTCAAGATGTCCGGAATCGGACGCGAGCTTGGCGAGTACGCCCTGCAGCTTTACACCGAGGTGAAGACCGTCACGGTCGCGGGGGGCTGAGTGTCGGCGCAGCCAGGCAGCGGCGATCCTTGGCCCCTTGGCTGGCTCGAGGGACTCGCCGCCAGGAGCGCCGAGTGCCTGGGCTACCCCAGCCACCACGGCTTCACGAACCGGGAACTCGCCGACCTGCTGGCCCTTCCCTTGAACAACCTGGGCGATCCGTTCTCCCCATCCCGTTCGGCCACGCATGCGCACGACCTCGAGAGGGAGGTTGTCCGCGCCGTGGCCCGGGTCGCGGGCGCCGACCCCGAAAAATGCCGCGGCTATGTCACCTCGGGCAGCACCGAATCGGTCATGCACGCCCTGGCGGCCGGCCGGGACACGCTGCGGTCCGTCACGGGAGTCCGTCCGTTCGTCGTCGCCTCCGACCAGGCCCATGGCTGCGTTTCCAAGGCCGCCAAAATCCTCGACCTTAAACTCATTCCCGTTCCCTCGGGACCGTCCGGCGCCCTCGACATCCCGGCCCTGGCCTCGATCCTCTCCGCATGGCCCGACCATCCCTGCCTGGCCGTCGCCACCAGCGGAACAACCTTCCTGGGAGCCGTCGATCCGGTTGGTCCCATGGCGCGTGCCCTCGAGGCATCGCATCCGGGAAGGCACCGCCTTCACATCGATGCCGCCCTTGCCGGCTTCCTCTTGCCGCACACGGGGGCGTCGGATTGGAACCTGGCCTCGGGCGGCCACAGCTTTTCCGTCAGCGGCCACAAGATGCTGGGGGTGCCGGTTCCATGCGGCATATCCGTCTGGCTCGACGGGGCCTTCTCGTGGGATCGCTCCACCCCCGGCTACCTGGGCGGCCCCGACATCACCCTTGCCGGTTCACGGGCAGGCTTGGCCGCGGGAGCGCTCTGGCTGGCACTGTGCCGTTGGCCGCGGGAACGGCTCTCGCGGGAAGCCGGGAAATGCCTCGAAAACGCCCGGTGGCTGGCCGCATCCCTGCGCGAGGAGGGCTGGACCGCCCTGCGCCACCCCCACTCGGCCACCGTGGTCTTTCCCAAGCCCGCCGACCACCTGTGCCAACGCTGGCAGCTTCATGTGGAAGGCGAGGCCGCGCATGTGGTGGCGGTTCCCCGGGTCTCCCGGCGGCTCCTGGAACAATTCATGGAATCACTGGGGCCGGCACCGGAATTTTCTTGCGATTTTCTCCCGGAACGGACTGATCTTCGCTAATTTGACATTTGGTTCCGCACCGCCGGATCACCCTGATGCATCGCGAGATCTCCCACGCCGATTCGCAACTGCAGGACGAGAGTCCGGCCGGCCTTTATGCCGTCGCGGTGTTCCTCGGCCTGCTTCTCGCGGCCGACCTGTGGCCCGCCCTGGTGGATTGGCTCGGGCCCTGGGGCGCCGGCCTTCCCCGCTGGCCCAATGAAATCTGGGGCATTCGCCTGTCCCTCGCCGCCGCCGTCATTGGCGGGGCCCGAACCCTGTACGGCTCACTCGAGGCGCTGCTGCAAGGCCGGGTCGGGGCCGACCTCGCCGTGGCGATCGCGGTGCTGGCCGCGATCCTGCTTCGCGAACCGCTGGTGGCCGCCGAGGTCCTCGTGATCGGACTCGTCGGCGAAATCCTCGAGGACTGGACTTTCAGGAGAACACGCTCCGCGCTCGCGGGCCTCGCCAGGCTCACTCCCCGGAGATGCTGGCGCCTTCTTCCCGACGGCAGCGAGGAGAGGGTGCTGGTCAGCGACCTGAGGGTGGGAGACCGCGTGCAGGTCAGGCCGGGCGCGAAGGTCCCCGCCGATGGCGTCATCCTCGAAGGCTCGTCATCCCTCGACACCCGCGTCATCAGCGGCGAAAGCATCCCGCGGGATGTCACGGCGGGTGACGAGGCCCTTGCCGGAAGCATCAACGGCACGGGTGTGCTGGTTCTGGAAGCGAGGCGGGTGGCCGAGCACACCGTCGCCGGACAGGTGGCGGAACTCACGACGCGGGCGCTGGCCGACAAGGCTCCGCTGGAGAGGCAAGCCGATTCGCTGGCCCGCTGGTTCCTGCCGGTGGTGCTGGCGATGACGGCCGTGACCTTCATCGGCGCCATGGCCGGCCACGCGTGGTCGGGCCGTTCCCAAGGCCTGCCCTATTCATGGACCGACCTGTTCAGGCTGGCGGCGTATCCGTCGCTTGCCGTGCTGGTGGTGGCCTGCCCCTGCTCGCTGCTCCTGGCGACCCCGGCGGCGATCATCGCGGCCCTGGGACGGCTCGCCGGCACGGGCATCCTCGTTAAAAGCGGCGCCGCCCTGGAGCGCCTCGCGCGGGTGGACACCTTCTGCTTCGACAAGACCGGCACGGTCACGGCGGGCAAGCCCGAACTGGCCAGCCTCGCCTCCCTCAGGGCCGACCTCACGGAAGTCGACCTGCTCCGGTTGGCCGCCACCGTGGAGGCCGGCAGCGAACACCCGCTGGCCTTGGCGATCAGGCGGGCGGCCCGCGAAAGGGGCATCGGGGATGGCTCCGGACAACCCGGAACGGCCTCGCCCGGCGGCGGGATGCGCGCCGCGACCGCCGAAGGCCTCATCCGCGCCGGCAACGCCCGTTGGCTCGCCTCGGAAGGGGTGAGCCTGGGAGAGGCGACGGCCGCGTCGTCGCGGGTGGAGGAACGCGGCGAAACCCCGGTCATCATTTCCCTCGGCGATGCCGCCGTGGGCGTGCTGGGCCTTCGCGACGCGCCCCGCCCCGAGGCCGCCGGCGTCATCGGCCTGCTGCGCCGCCTCGACATCAGCGGCATCGAATTGCTTTCAGGCGACAGGCCGGCGGTGGCCGGCCGGGTGGCGGCGGAACTCGGCATTGCCGATGAATCATCGCGCGGGGGACTCCTGCCGGCGGACAAGAGCGCCCGCGTGGGTCAACTGAGGGCCGCCGGCGCCAGGGTGGCCATGCTAGGCGACGGCATCAACGACGCGCCCGCCCTGGCCGCGGCGGATGTCGGGATCGCCGTCTGCCCGGCCGGTTCGGGCAACGACCTCGCGGCGGAGGCCGGCGACATCGTCCTCATGGGGCCGCCCCTGGAAAACCTTCCGCTTCTGGTCAGCCTCGCCAGGGCCACCGAGGCCACCATCAGGCAAAACATCACCGTCTTCGCCTTTGGCGTGAACATCGCCGGGGTGGTGATCACGGCCTGGCTGTGGCCGTTCATCGCGCCCTCGGGCTGGAAGCTGCAATCACCCCTCGCCGCGGTCATTTACCATCAACTCGGATCGCTCTTGGTGCTGGCCAACTCGATGCGTCTGCTCGGGTTCAACCGGCCGGCACCTCGCTGGCTGGGCGGCCTGGCCGCCTCCGCCGGGCGCTTGGCCTCGCTGCTCGACAGGCTGGCCCCAGGCGAAATCGTCCACGCGGTCGAGCATCATTGGCGCAAGGTGGTCGCCGGCGCCCTTGGCCTCGCGCTGCTCGCCTGGGTTTGGACCGGCTTTCATGTGCTGATGCCCTGGCAGGAAGGCCGGGTGCTCCGCTTCGGCCGGGTCCTGCCGGCACCGCTCGGCCCAGGGTGGCACCTCCGGTGGCCCGCCCCCGTCGAAAGGGTCGTGGTTGTCTCGCCCGGCAGGCTCAACACGCTTGAACTCGGCTTCCGCACCGGCGGCAAGGGCACCGTCGCCGTGGGAAGGTCGTGGTCGGCGACCCATGGATCCGACGGCATCCTCCGCTTCCCTGACGAGGCCGTCATGATCTCAGGCGACGGATACCTCGTGGAGGTGCAGGCCAGCGTCCGCTTTTCAATGTCCGCTGAGGAACCATTCGCCTCGACCTTCGAGGCCGGCGACGCCGCCAAGGGCCTCCGAATGGCCAGCGAGGCCGCGCTGCGCGAGATCATCGGCGCCCACCCGTTCGCCGAACTGCTCACCACCGGCAGGGCCGCCCTCGAGGCCGAGGCGCTTCGGCTCATCGCCGGCCGCGCCGCCGATGCCGCCCCGGGATTGTCGGTGACGGCAGTGGCCCTCCACGACCTTCATCCCCCCCAGGAGGTGGTCGGCGCCTACCACGAGGTGACCCGCGCCATGGAAGGCCGGTCGCAGAAGGTTCTCCAGGCCAAAGCGCAGGGCCTCAGGCGCGTGGGCGAGCAGGTCGCGCGCGACCTGCAGTCGGTGGCGGCGGCGGATGTCGAGAAAACCGAGAGGACGACGGCGGCCGCGGCGAGGGCCGTGGCGTTCACCCTCAGGGTGGCCGCGCGCAAGGGCGCCGAGGCGCTTTCCGATTTCAGGCTCCTGTGGGACGCCGTGAGCCAGGCCCTTGCCGGACGGGACAAGATCGTGATCGACGCCGAGAACATCAGGGGGAGGCGGAACCTTTGGCTGCTGCCGCAGGAATGGTTCCGCCAGCCAGCCCCCCCCCGGACAAGCCGCGTCGAACCGGAGGGCCGGGAACCATGACATGGAAAATCATCCTTGCAGCGGCCTTGGCGGCGTGCCTCGCCTGGACCTGCCTCTTCACCGTCGACAGGGCCGAGTTCGCCTACCTGACGATCCTCGGCGCCCATGCCGGCACGCTTGACGGGGCGAACGACGCGGAGGCCGGACTTCACCTCCGCTGGCCCTGGCCGATCATGGAGATCCGGAGGATCGACCGCCGCCTTCAGGTGCTTGAACTTCCGGGAATCGAGCAGTTGACCCGCGACGCCCAGAAGGATGGAATCGACAGGACGCTCACGATCGACGCCTACATGGCCTGGCGCATCGCCGATTCGGAGGGCGTCGATCGCCTCTTCAAGGCCGCCGGCGGGCTTGATGAGGCCCGCACCCTGCTCGCCCAGAAACTCGGCAGCGAACTCGGTGCCGCCTGCGGCGGACTGCAGATGGACGACCTGGTCAACAGCAGGGAACCCGGCCGCGTCAAGGAGCAGAGGGACAAGCTCCGCTCGCGGCTCATGGAGCGGCTCTCCGGACCGGCGCTTTCCGAATACGGCGTGCGCGTCGTCGATGTGCGCCTCAGGCGCGTGAGCCATCCGGCGCCGGTGAGGCAGGCCATCTTCGACCGGATCATCGCGGAACGCGAACGCAAGGCCGCCGAATACCAAAGCCTGGGCGAGCAGGAATCCGCGAAGCTGCGCAGCGACACCGACCGCGAGGTCGGCACGCTGCGGGCCAAGGCCGAGGCCGACGCCATCAGGATCCGCGGCGAGGGGGAGGCGGAGGCCGACCGGGTGCGCTCGGGCGCCCAGATGGCCGACCCCGAGTTCTACTCCTTCCTGCGCAAGCTCGAGGAATACCAGAAAATCCTCGGCGACAACCGCACCACGCTGCTGCTTTCCACCCACCGCGAATTGTTCGACGCGTTGTTCGCCCCGCCCCGCCCCGCCCCCAAGCCGGTGCCGTCCCCATGAGCACCGTCGCGCGAGTCCTGCCCTTGCTCGCCCTGGCGGCCTGGATCGCCTCGGGCATCGTGTTCGTGGCGCCGCATGAGCGGGCCGTCGTGCGTCGGTTCGGCAGGGCCCTTCCCCCGTTGCCGCCAGGGGCCCATTGGCTGCTCCCCCGCGGCATCGACCGGGTGGACAGGGTTGCCGTCGACCGCGTCCGCTCCACCCCCGTCGGGTACCTCGAACTGGACGACTCGGCCCAGGTGCCGCCCGGCCAGATGGTGACGGGCGACCTGAACCTGGTGCATGTGCGGGTCGTGGCGCAATGGAGGGTCGATCCGGCGCGCGTGGTGGATTTCGCTCTTGCCGGATCCTCGGCAGAGGCTTTTCTGGCCCAGGCGATTGAGGGCGCCCTGGTCGACTGGGCCGGGGCCCGCCAGGTCGACCGCATCCTTCTCGAGGGAAAGCTTCGGCTGGCCGACGAGGTGCTTCCCGACGCCGTCGCCCGGGTGCGCGACCTCGACCTCGGCGTGGAATTGCTCGACCTGAGGCCCGAGTTGCTGGCCCCGCCCGAGGAGGTCAAGCCGGCGTTCGCCTCGGTCGCCAGGGCCGAGACGGCCAGGCAGACCCTTGTCACGCGGACCGAACAGGAATGCGAGAGCCGCAGGCGCACCGCGCAGGCCGACGCCTATCGCATGGAGCAGGATGCCCGGGTCGCCTCGGAAACGGGAAAGCGCCTGGCCACCGAGGATGCCAGGAGGTTCCTGGCCAGGCTGGAAGGCTACAACCGGGCCGGGAGGTCGGCGGCGTACCTGCGCCAGGTCTGGGAGGATGAGCGCGGCCGGGTCTTCTCGAGGATCAGGCAATCGGGCCGACTCGGGCTCCTCGACCATCACCTCGGCCCGGACGGCCTCGACCTGCACGCGGCCCCGGTGGCGGCCCCGCCCCGATAGCGCCTCACGGAGGAAAGATGCACCAGGTCTTGTTCCGCATCCCGGTGCCCGGATGGCCCGACGGCATTCCCGTGCAGGGCTTCGGGCTCATGCTGCTGGCGGGATTCCTGTGCGCCAACTGGCTCGCCACGCGCCTCGCGCGCCGCGAGGGCGTGCCCGAGGGCATGGTGCAGGACATCGGCCTCTGGCTTTTCCTCGGCGGACTCGCCGGGGCCCGGGCCCTTTACATGTGGGAAAACACGCGCGATCCCGCCGACTTCATCACCCGGTATTTCAGGTTCAACGAGGGCGGGATCATCCTTTACGGGGGCTATGCCGGGGGAGGCCTGGCGCTGTTTCTCGGCTGGTATCTCAAATACCGTTGCCAGCCCGTCACGCCATGGAGGCTGGCGGATGTCTACGCCGCCCCGCTCGCCGTCGGCGTGGCCCTGGGGCGGATCGGCTGCCTTCTCAACGGCTGCTGCTACGGCCAGCCCGTCCCGCCCGATTATGGCACTATCCCGATTCATTATCCGCTGCCGTCGGCCGCGCGCTTCGACCTTTCCGCCCGGGGCCTGCAGTCCCCCGCCGGCTTCACGCTCGACCCCGGGTCGCTCCCTGAAGCCGTGGTGGGCGCCGTGGAGAAGGGCTCGGGGGCCGGGGACCTGCGGCCGGGCGACCGGATCGTCGCCGCCGCCGGAATCCCCGTGAAAACCGCCGAGGACATCTCGCGAATCCTGCTTGAGGACCTCTCCGGCCCCTCTTACCGGGGCGTCAACACGCTTTCCATCTCCGTCATGCGGGACGGGGAACGACTCGATTTCACATATTCCCCACGCACCATCGGGCTTCATCCGGCGCAACTGTACGAGACGGTCAGCATGGGCCTCCTGGCATTGCTGATCCTCGCCTACCTCCCCGTGCGGACACGGGAGGGACAGGCCGCCGCCCTGTTCGTTGGCTGCTACGGCGCGCACCGCTTCCTCAACGAACTGCTGCGAAGCGATCCGCGCCCCGTCGGGCTGGAAAGCAACACAAGCCTGATGATGGTCACGGGCGGCGTCCTGATGTGGCTCGGACTCAGGTTCCTGACGCTGCCGATCCGAAGGGCGTGGCCCGGCGAAAGGGACCAGGATGCACCGCCGGCCGGGCCAATGGCTGATGGCGGCAAATCCGGTTGAAACCGCTACTTCCTTGAAACTTCCAAAACCACGACCACCTTGGTTCCGAGCTTGGGAATCCTTTCGGTCCAGGCCTGAAAGTCGAGGTTCGCGTTGTCCTTGGAACTCGCCACGGGAATGTCGAGCATCGCCGTGTCGAAATTGGAAAGGCAGATGACATCGCCGTCGTTGGCGAGATAGACCTTGCGCCCCGGCATGTTCATGTCGTCAAGGATCTTGCTGCCGGCGAAAACCCAGTCGGAATCGAGTTCCTTGCCCGTCTTGCGGTTCCTGACCCACGATTTGCCGGGGATTTCCGAAACCTTGCCGTCTTCCCCCGTGAGTCGGACGGAAACCTTGACCTTGCTGCCGCTGGCGGGCTTGTAGACCGGGGCGAACTGCACCGGCGCGCCGGATTCGGCGCCGGCGAGCAGCAGGGCCTTGTGGGCGTCGCGAGCGTCGATGTCGGCCTTCAAAATGCTCTCATGCTCCTTGGTCCGCGACCGGCAGAGGAACTCCTCGAGTTCCCCCTCGCGCTTGACCACCTCGGCCTCGATCAACACCCGGCGGGTGGGCCCGGCCACCTCGAGCCAGACTCCCGGCTTGTCGCCAACCTGAACCTTCCGGACCTGCGCCGCCGGTTCCTGCGACCATGCCAACAGCGCCACTAGCAACGACAATGACAGAATCATGTTGGTTTTCATGCCGATAGTGTATCCTGCGGGTCATGTCGGACAAAGGGAGCGAGCGCATGGGAAACAAGACGGCCGCGTGGGTGGGCACGGGACTGCATCTGCTGATTGGCGCCCTGATGGTGTGCAGCGGGATCATGAAACTGGCGATGCCCGCCGACATGATTCCCGCGGATGTCAGCAACGGCGTCAGGGACCACTTCAGGATCATCGGGGCCGGGGAGATCGCCGCGGCGGTCATGCTTCTTCCGGCAGAGTTCCTGCCCATCGGCATGCTGCTGTGCAGCAGTTTCTGGGGTGGCGCCATCTTGGCCCACATGGCCAAGTCGGAAGGTTACGCGCCGCAGGCCGTGCTTTTGGTGCTGACATGGGCCGGCGGCGCCCTCAGGCGACCCGACCTTCTGCCTTTCGGCTCGGAAAAGCCCCTGCCCACCGAACCCGAAACCCGTCGCCCGGCGGCCTGACCGCCCGGGAGGCCGGTTGCCCGGCCTATGACTAGCAGGTAATCTGAATTTTCGGCCGGAATCTTCCCGGCCCGCCCATTTTCTGAAGGACTTCATGGCCGGCTTCCCGCGGGTGATCGACTGCTCCACGGCAGATGGCGCCGGGGAACTGCTGCGCCTCCGCTCCCTGCTGGGCGCCGAGGGACAGGTTGTCTCCGAGCGCAGCAGGCAACTCACCCGGCAGGTCTTCGGGGAGGAACTCACCCCCCAGCAGGTGGTGGAACGGGTCTGTCAGGCCGTCAAGTCCGAGGGCATGGAAGCCCTGCTGCGTTTCACGAGCCAATTCGACCGGCGATCCCTCACGGCCGATGCCGTCCGGGTGCCGGCCACGGAACTCGCCGAGGCGCGTTACGCCAGCCTCAGGGAGGCCCCCGGGTTCCTCGGGACATGCCGCCGGGTGAAGCGCAACATCATCGCGTTCCAGTCGGGAATCCTTCACCGCGACGCGACGATGCGGCAGCCCGGAACCATGGAACTGGGCCTCCGCTACCGTCCCGTCAGGCGGGCGGCCCTGCTGGTTCCCGGCGGCGCCGCCGCTTATCCGTCCACCCTGCTCATGACGGCCTGCCCCGCCATGGCCGCCGGTGTCGGGGAAATCGTCGTGGTCATGCCGCCCACCCCGTTCGCCGGGTACAACCGCGACATGCTCGCCTTGTGCCACGACCTGGGAATCGGCGAGGTCTACCGGGTGGGTGGGGCGCAGGCCGTCGCCGCGATGGCCTATGGCGTCGAGGGAATCGAACCGGTCGACATGATCGTCGGGCCGGGCAACCTTTTCGTGGCGCTGGCCAAGAAGCATGTTTTTGGAACGGTGGGTATCGACTGCATCGCCGGCCCCAGCGAGGTGGTCGTCCTTGCCGATGGCGACGCGCCGCCGGAGTTCGTGGCGGCGGAACTGCTGGCCCAAGCCGAGCATTCCCCCGGTTCCGCCGTCCTGGTGACCTGGTCGGCTGCGCTGGTGGCCGCCGTGGGCGACGAACTCGAGGCTCAGGTGTCGCGGCTATCGCGGGAGTCGCTCACGCGGGATGCCCTTTCCAGCTATGGCGCCCTCGTGCTGGCGCGCGATGAGAGGGAGGCCGTGGGCATCGTCAACCTGCTGGGGCCCGAACATCTCCAGATTGCCGCCACCGACGCGCAGGGCCTTGCCGACCGCATCACCAACGCCGGGGCCATCTTCATCGGGCACCACACCCCCGTGGCCCTTGGGGACTACGCCGCCGGCCCCTCGCATGTGCTTCCCACCGGCGGCAGTGCCCGGTGGGCCAGCGGCCTGACGGCCAACGATTTCCTCAAGCGCACCAGCATGATCCGTTTCGAGCCGAACGGCCTGCGCGGCATCGCGCGCGATGTCGTCGCCTTGGCGGAGGTCGAGGGACTCACCGCCCATGCCCAAAGCGTGCGCGTCAGGCTGGAAGCGCTGGATCGACGGCAGGCGACGCCGTCATGACCAGCATTTGCTCCTACCTTCGTCCGGATATCGCCTCCATGGCCGGTTACGCGCCGGGTGAGCAACCCCGTGTCGCGGACATCCTCAAGCTCAACACGAACGAGAACCCGTACCCTCCGCCCGCCTCGGCCATGGCTGCCATCGCGGCATTCGCCGAGGGCGGCGCCGAGCGCCTTCGCAAGTACCCCGACCCGGTGGGCACGGATTTTCGCGCCGCCGCGGCGCGCGTTTTGGGCGTTCTTCCCGGGAACATTCTCATCGGCAACGGATCCGACGACATCCTCACCATCCTCACCCGGTCCTTTGTTCCCCAAGGCGGCGTGATGGCGTCGCCGACGCCCAGCTACCTGCTCTACGAAACCCTGGCCAGGCTGCAGGGAGCGCGGTTTGAAACCGTTCCGTTCACAAGCGATTGGGGCCTTCCCGCCCCTTGGCCCCTCAAGGGCGCCAACCTCACCTTCCTGCCCAATCCGAACTCGCCTTCGGGAACCGTCGTCTCCAACGATGTGCTGCGAAGGCTGGCCGGGGAACTGGGCGGACCGCTCGTGGTGGATGAGGCCTACGCCGATTTCGCGGACACGAACGCGCTCGAACTGGTTCGGGAAGGGCTTCCCGTCGTGGTGACGCGAACGCTGAGCAAGGGCTACGGCCTGGCGGGCCTCCGCTTCGGGTTCGCCGTCGCCGACGCCGCCCTTGTCGACCAACTTGTGAAGGTGAAGGACTCCTACAACTGCGACGCCCTATCGCTGGCCGCGGCGACAGCCGCCATTGCCGACCAGGCTTGGCTGGCGGACAACCGGGCCAAGGTCGTGGCCACCCGGCGCCGCCTCGCCGAGGCCTTGGCCCGCCTCGGCTTCCTGGTCACGCCCAGCAGCGCCAATTTTGTCTGGTGCCGCTATCCTTCCAAGCCGGCCGAGGAGCTTTATGCCCGGCTCAAGGAAAGGGCGATTCTCGTCCGATTGATGCGTTATCCCAACCGAGAACCCGGGTTGCGCGTGACCGTGGGCACCGAGGAAGGCACCGACCGCCTTCTCGCGGAACTTTCACGCCTCCTGACCTGACGGAGTCACCGCCGTGCCGCGCACCGCCTCACTTGAACGCCGAACCGGTGAAACCCAGGTCTCGGTGGATATCTCCCTCGACGGCCAGGGCGCCGCCAGGGTGGAAACCGGCGTCGGCTTCCTCGACCACATGCTCCACCTGATGGCCCGGCATGGCTGCTTCGACATCAAGGTCAGCGCTCAGGGAGACCTGCACATCGACAGCCACCACACGGTGGAGGATGTCGGAATCGTGCTGGGTCAGGCGATCCGCGTGGCCTTGGGCGACAAGGCGGGCATCAGGCGCTACGGCCACGCGATCGTCCCCATGGACGAGACGCTGGCCACGGTCGCCGTCGACCTTTCCGGAAGGCCGTTCCTCGCGTGGCAAGCCTCCATTCCGCATGTGATGCTCGGCACCTTCCCCGCGGAACTCGGCGAGGAGTTTTTCCGCGCGTTGGCCAACAGCGCGCAGATGAACCTTCACGCCATCGTGCACCATGGCTCCAACACCCACCACCAGCTTGAGGCGGTGTTCAAGGCCGCCGGGCGCGCGCTGCGCATGGCCTGCGAGATCGATCCCCGCGCCCCGGGCATCCCCAGCACCAAGGGGGTTCTCTGATCCCCTCGATGTGTCCACGCGCGTCGCGAGGCGCCCCATGCCCCTCGGCATCGCCCGAAACCAGCCAAAAACAGCCCGCCCGCGGCCGCTCCGCCGATGGGACCATTCGGTTGTTTGGCTAAGGCGCCAGCCCGGGCCGCCAATTCTGAAAACCGGCCCGATGGGCCGCCCCGGCGTTTCCCGATGAGCCCGTGGTCGCGTCTGTCCCCTTGATTTCCAACGGCAATCCGTCACAATGTGGTTTCACCACGAGCCGAAGTGGCGGAATGGCAGACGCGCCAGCTTGAGGGGCTGGTATCCGTAAGGATGTGCAGGTTCAAGTCCTGTCTTCGGCACTCCCCAATCTCATCACAGCCAACCGCGGGACCGGTAAAACCAGTAGGTTATCGTCCCCGCGCCGATCATCAGAAACAGCGCCATCGGGTATCCGAGGCTCCAGTGCAGTTCCGGCATTTGTTGGAAATTCATCCCGTAGATTCCCGAAATCAGGCTCATCGGAAGAATGATCGTTGAAACGGCGGTCAGCACCTTCATCACCTCGTTGAGCCGGTGCGAGGCGTGCGCCAAATGGTTCTGGAGCAGGTCGGATATCATCTCCCGGCTTGTCTCGAGCATCTCGGCGAAACGGAATAGGTGGTCGGAAACATCCCGGTAATAGGCCACCTCCCGGGATTCGATAAGTTTGAACTCACCGCGGACCATCCTGTGCAGCACTTCCCGCTCATGGAGCACCGTCTTGCGGAGGCTGACGATCTTCCGTTTCCAGCCCAGCAACTGGTCGAGCACGATGCACGCGCGGGAATGGAAGAGGGTCTGTTCGATGTCATCCAGTTTGTTCTCGATGGTTTCAAGCAGGGGCACATAGGCGTCCACCGTCGCGTCTAGAACCAGATGAAACAGGTAATCGGGCCCTCTCTGCGCCAATTCGCCATGCCGGTGAAGTTGGCCCATGACCTCCTCAATCCCTTCCAGGTCACTGTAATGAACCGTCAGCAGCACCTGGCGCGTCAGCACGGCCGATAGTTGCCCCGCCTCGAGGGCACCGGGGGCGTCGATCTTCCCCGACAGCACGGGATTCGTGATCACGAACAGGTAATCCGGGAATTCCTCGACTTTCGGCAAGTGCGGCGACTGTTCGGGCATGCGCGCGGGCCGGCAAATATCCTCATGGGTGAGGGTGTGCACGGGAAACCAGCGGTTGAACAGGAAGTCGTCCTCCTCGGCCGATGGATTCAGGGCATCCACCCAAACCACATGGTCCGGTGAATTCGCCGGCAAGGCGGGAAGGAGATCCGGGCCCCCCCACTGGCCCACACCAGCCTTGCGGTCGAACAGGTAAACTCGAATCATTCCAGGCCTCTCCAGCAAGCCCACGCCAACGAGACCAAGATACCCGCACCGTGCTGGCGCGAGCCAACGGAAAGGCTAATATCACCGTTGCGGATGGCGGACTCCCCATTCCCATGAAGCCTCGGGGTCATACCGTCCATCCAACCGGGAAGCACTCCATGCCAGCCTTCATCAGCCGACGCTCGTTTTTCAGCCATGCCGGCGCCACCGCCGCGGTTCTTCCGGCCGTGGGGTACTCACGAGTCCTTGGCGCCAACGACCGACTCCGGATCGCCTCCGTGGGTTGCGGTGGCAAGGGCTGGTCCGACCTGACATCCACGGCCGCCTGCCCCAAGGTGTCCGTGGCGGCCTTGTGCGACATCGACGAGTCGGCCCAATTCTTGGGCCGCGCCGCGGAAAAATACCCGGTCGCCTCCCGGCAGACCGACTGGCGCAAGCTGTTCGACCAGGCGAAGTCCTTCGATGCCGTGATCGTTTCCACGCCCGACCACATGCACGCCCCGGTCTCGCTGGCGGCGATGGCGCTGGGTAAACATGTCCAATGCCAAAAGCCGCTCACCCACACGGTGCGCGAGGCCCGGCAAATGCGGCTTGCCGCCAACCGACACAAGGTCGTCACCCAGATGGGCAACCAGATCCAGTCGCATAAGGCCTACCGGACCGCCGTGGCGATGGTGCACCAGGGCGCGATCGGCAAGGTGAAGGAAGTGCATTCGTGGCAGAGCGGCGCCATGGGATGGATCCTCGCGGACGACCGCCCCGCCGGCGGGCAAGCCGTGCCCGAGGGGGTCCACTGGAACGAATGGCTGGGCGTCGCGCCCGAAAGGCCCTACCAGCCCAAAATCTACCACTCCTTCAACTGGCGCGCCTGGCAGGACTTCTCCAACGGACAACTGGGGGACTTCGGCTGTCACATCCTCGACCCGGTGTTCATGGCCTTGAAGCTGACGGCACCCACAAGCGTCATGGCCGAGGCCGCGCCGATGAACCGCGAGGTGTGGTACCGCAAGTCCAAGGTCCGCTATGAGTTTCCCGGCACGGATCTCACCGCGGGGCCCTCGGTGGCGGTGACCTGGCATGACGGCGCCGGCCACCTTCCCGACCTGGCGGCGCTGGGCTTGCCGGCCGGTTTCAAGCTGCCGGGTTCAGGCTCGATCCTGTCGGGCGAGAAAGGGATGCTGTTGATCCCCCATGTGGCCATGCCCCGGCTGTTGCCCGAGGAGCGGTTCAAGGACGCCAAGGTTCCCGAGGTGGAAGCCCGCGACCATTATGTTTCATGGGCCCTGGCGTGCCTGGGAGAGGACAAGGCGACTTCCAACTTCGACTATTCCGGTCCGCTCACCGAAACCGTGCTGCTGGGAACCATCGCCATCAGGCATCCGGGAGCCACGCTCAGGTGGAATCATGCCACCATGAAGCTTTCGGGCGCTCCGGATGCCGGGCGCTGGCTCACCAAGCCGTACCGCAAGGGATGGGAACCGGCCTGGATTTGAGTCCTCCGGCCGGGCACCGAAAAAGAATCAGAACAACTCGTCGACGGGCTTCGCCTGTTCGATGGGTGAAACCGGCCTTCCGGTGGGGTCGGTCAGCATGAGGTCGTTGGGAATGCCCAGCACCTTGTAGACGGTGGCATGGAGTTGGGCCGGGGTCACGGGACGGGACTTGGGGGCTTGGCCGAGCTTTTCGGTCGAGCCGACGATCCGGCCGCCCTGGACACCGCCACCGGCCATCACGCAAAACATCGCGTTGCCCCAGTGGTCGCGTCCCGGGGTTCCCATGCTGCGGGGCGGTCCGCCATTGCCGCCGTCGTTCATCTTGGGGGTGCGGGAGAACTCACCCATCACCATGACGAGGGTCTTTTCCAGCATGCCGCGCTCGTCGAGGTCCTCAAGCAGGGCCGAAACGGCCGTATCCACCTGGGGCAGGTAGTTCTCCATGCCCTTTTGCAGGTCCCAGTGGTGATCCCAACCGCCGTAGGTGAGGGTCACGAAGGTTGACCCGGCCTCGACGAGCCTCCTGGCCACCAGGGCCGACTGGCCCCAACTGGTGCGGCCGTAACGGTCGCGGAGGCGGACATCCTCGCGGTCGATCTGGAAGGCGGTCCGCGCCGCGGCGCCGCGGACAAAGTCGATCGCCTGCTGGTCGAACTTGTCCATGGCCCGCACCGTCTCGGAGCGGTCGAGCGCGGCGGAAACCTTGTCGAACCGCTGCTGGAGCGAGCGGCGGTCATCGAGTTTTTCCAGCGACAACCCGCCGGCCAGGTCGAGGTTCTTCACCGAATAGCGGGGTGAGTTGGGATCCCCGCCGGGCATGAACGGATCGAACGCCTTGCCAAGGAAATGACCGCCAAAGTAGCCGGGAACCAGCCCGATGCTCGAGGCGTTGGGCAAGCCCACATAGGCGGGCATGCCCGTCCTGCGCGGGCCAAGCTGCATGCTGGCGATGGCGCCCAGCGACGGGAACTTCGGCGCGTTGTTGGCGCCGCTGACGCCCATGTCCTTGGCGGTGAGGATGCGGTGGCCGCCACCGAAGTGGTCGCCGGTGCCATGATGCAGAGACCTGATGATGCTCATGCGGTGGGCCGTTTTCGCCTGCCGCGGAAACAGTTCCGTCATGTCCATGCCCGGGACATTTGTCCTGATGGGCTTCCAAATGCCCCGGTATTCGGCCGGCGCGTCCGGTTTCATGTCGTAGAGGTCCATGTGGCTGGGACCACCATCCAGCCACAACAGGATGACACTCGTGTCGGAGGCGGAGGATGAGGCCGCCGACCGCGCCCGGGCGATGTCGGCCAGCGAGAATCCCGCCAAACCGGAGGCCCCCAACTTCAGGAACGACCTTCGGCCCATCGGCCCGGCATGTCCGGATTGTCGGTTCAGGCTCAGGGTCAGCATGGCTTGAACTCCATCATCAACAGGGGCGCGGCGGGGGGCCGAATGCGATGCAAGGCGGGGCGGGGCGCAATACAAATATCACTGAAGTCATAACCCCGCCACGGGCGCGGGGCAAGCGAAAAGCTCCCTTGGCGGGAGGCCAACCTCGAATCAATTGTCCGGGGTGCCGATTTCGCCACCCTGGATCGAACAAAGGCCACGGTAGCTCGCAAGGTTGACGCTTTCGCGCACGAAGCGGACCGAAGCATCGGCAAGGGCGAATTGGGCGCCCCCGGTGTGCATCGATCGGAAGGAATAGTTATTCGGCCAATTGGTGGGTGTGTAGGGGGAACCATTGGCCTGCTTGGAATTGATGGCGATGCCGCAGGTGCCAACGGCATTGTTGCTGTAAGGCCACGACACATGTGTCACGAGGTTGCCGACATCCTCTCCGACCATCATCGTGTTGCTGGTGCCGTCGGTGATGTCGGAAAGCCTTAATCTGCGAAGATAATCGGCGCGGAAGAACATGCCGTTGCCATTGGTGATTCCCGAATGAGAGCTTGTACCAACAGGACTGGAGAATGGTCCGTTGGGCGCTCCGTTGAGCCAGCGGGCCTCGCCATCGCCCCAGTTGCCGCCCGAGATACCCTTGTAGCTGGTGAGGCCGACCGTCAACGATTCAAGGTTCGCCCGCCCGGTGAGTGTTGGCGGGGTAATGTCGCTCGGGCACCTTAGCGACTTGACAGGCGTGGCGATCGCCGCCAGAACCGTGGCGTTGGCGTCGAGGTTGGTGGTGTCGCTCACATTCGCCTGCTTGAAAAGCGCCTCCTGCTCGATGTAAGGCAGCACCCGCGAAATCCAACTCCATCGCGGGGCGTTGGCTCCGCAGCAGCTTTGTCCCGCATTGGTGAAAGTGCGCGAGCCGTTGTAAGGCAAGCTGCCGTTGGCGTCGCCATAGCTGTGGATGGCGATGGCCAACTGCTTGAGGTTGTTGCCGCAACTCATGCGGTTGGCGGCCTCGCGGACCTTCTGCACGGCGGGAACCAGCAGGCCGATGAGCACGGCGATGATGGCGATGACGACTAGCAATTCGATGAGGGTGAACCCCTCGCGACGCATGGCCTTCATGATGGGAACTCCTTGGGATGACAAACGGATCAAGGCTTGGATGTCAGTGATAAGTCGTAATTGGCCGAGGGGACATCCAGGGACAGGATGGCCTTCTCCGCGTAGCGGCGCGGAATGATCGACTTGGGCGCCGCCGATGCTTTCTTGGGGTCGAGATCCTCGTAGGCCGTGACGAGAACCCCGAACTTACCCTTGGGCGAACCCGGCCGGCCCTTGGTCATCACCTTGAAGGTGCCATCGGCCTCGATTTTCGCATACGGCTCGTCCTTGATGGAAGGATCGGTGGACCGGAGGGAGATGTCGCCTTTCGACATGGGAGTGCCATCCAGTGTCACTTTTCCCGACACGGGAGTAAGCGGCGGTTCACTCGAACATCCGGCCAACACAAGCAACAGGGTTGCGGCACCAACAATGCGCGGGGACATGATTCGACCCAACCGGGAATATCTTTAAGATTTAATCGACCTAACAATCTATCTTCATGTCTTCATAAATCAAGAAAAAACCAGAGAACCACCCTACGCGTGAAGGCCTCCTCCCTCCATCATGAACCAAAAGGCGATCAACCCCTCATTCAGGATCTTTCCCATGGTTTCCCGAATCACCCGGCGCAAGGCTGTCTCAAGCGCCCTGGCCGGCGCCGCCTCGCTCCTGACCGTTTCCTATTCGAGGGCCCTTCAGGCCCAAGTCCCCCGTCTGGCCTTCATCGGCACCGGCGGTCAGGGCAAAAGCAACATGGGCGGACTTGGCAAAATGGGCCTAACCATGGCCGTTTGCGATGTGGACAGCGCCCGCCTCGCGGAGGCCGCCGCCATCGTGAACAGGTCGCGTCCCGGCCCCGTCATCGCCGAGAAGGATTACCGCAAGTTGCTCGACCGCAAGGACATCGACGCGGTGGTTGTCACCACTCCCGACCATTGGCACGCCCGCATCACCATCGACGCGTGCGCCGCTGGCAAGGATGTGTACTGCGAAAAACCTCTCAGCCTCACGGTCGCCGAAGGCCGGGCCATGGTGAACGCCGCGCGCAAGCACGGACGGATCGTCCAGACCGGCAGCCAACAACGCTCCGCCACCAATTTCCGCGACACCTGCGAACGCGTCCGCAACGGGCTTTTGGGCAAGATCACCCATGTCGAGGTGGGAATCCCGGGCGTCAACTTCAAGGGGCCTCCCGTCGCCGACGGCATGCCACCCGCCGAACTCGACTACGACCTCTGGCTGGGGCCGGCCCCCCAGCGCCCTTACAACTCCAAGCGGGTTCATTACAACTTCCGGTTTTTCTGGGACTATTCGGGCGGCCAAATGACGAACTTCGGGGCCCATCACCTCGACATTGCCCAGTGGGGCCTGGGCAGGGACCAGTCCGGCCCGGCCAAGATCGAGGGAACCTTCGAGTACCACCCCGAGAAGTGGTTCGAGGTGCCGATGAAGTGCAAAATCCAGTACCGCTACGACGATGGCGTGCTGATGACCCTGGCCCAGGGGGACGGCACCATCCGCCAGGGAACCAAGTTCATCGGTGACAAAGGCTGGATCTATGTGACGCGGGGCAAAACCGAGGCTTCCGATCCGTCGCTGCTCAAGGCGCCCCTGCCTTCCGGGGCGATCAAGCTAATCGCAAGTTCCAACCACCACAAGAATTGGATCGAATGCATCCAATCCCGGGAAAAGCCGATTTGCGATGTGGAAATCGGTCACCGCAGCGCCACGGTGTGCCACTTGGGCAACATCGCGGCCCGGGTGGGCAGGGCTATCGCCTGGGACCCCGTCAAGGAACTGATTGTGGGCGATTCCGAGGCCGGCAAGATGCTCTCGCGTCCCTACCGGGCCCCTTGGCAGGATCCGGTTGCCTGAAGAAATTGCCATTTATTGCGAATTATTTAAGCAATCCTTCTTGACGGCACTTGTTTTCTGACGCATCAACCTCCCCATGCACTTGAACCTGGGGATTGGCAGGATGTTTCTTTGGCTACAAATGGTCGCGTTCGCGCTTGCGGGCATGACGACATTGGCCATGGCGGAGGAACCGGCACCGGTTCCTTTGCCTCCGCCCGTTCCCGTCGCGGCCGAGCCTGCCATGGAAACCGAGGCGCAACCGCCGGCCGAACCTCCGCCGCGAACCGGCCTGCTTGAGCGTTTCCGCGACGGTCCGGCGCCCATTCCGCCGGAAGGCCCCCAGCCGAACCAGTACGGCGAGCCGATGGTTCTGCCACCCCTCATCGGGGGGGACGGCAAATATCCCATCGTGAAAATGGGTGGGGTTTTCCAGATCACCTCGGTGTTTTTCTCCCAAACATCGTTGAACCGGGAAGTGCTCAAGAACGACCTCAACCCGACCGGAGTCGAGCTTGATGGCACGGGAATCAAGCGGGCGCGGCTCACCGCCTTCGGATCGGTGGCCGAGAATGTGGACTACCGGTTCCAGTTCGAGTTGGGAGGCTTCGGCCGTCCCACCATCACCGACATGTATCTCGACATCAAGGAAGTGCCCTTATTGGGCTTCGTCAGGATCGGCCAGTACAAGCAACCGTTCAGCCTCGAGGAACTCACGAGCTTCCGCTTCAACCCGTTCATGGATCGCTCAAGCATCTTCATCTTCCACCCCTTCCGCCGCACCGGCGTCGGTTTTTACGACTGGACGGAGGATGGCAGGTGGACCTGGTTCGTCTCAGCCTTCCGGGGGTTCCAGGATTTCTACGGCAACGACCTGACCGACAATGGCGGCTACGGGTTCGCCGCGCGCGGCACCCATTGCCTCTATTACGAGAACGATGGCGCTGATGTCTGGCATTTCGGCGCCGTTTACTCGCTCATCGCACCCTCCGGTGGCGGCATCCAGTTCGGAAGGTTCGGCGGCAACTCGCCGGAACTGGGGCTGATCCAGGGCCAGTTCGGAACCGAGAGCTTCCGGCAGAACCAGTCGATGGTGAACACCGGCAAGCAACTCCTCAACACCTACGACCCCAAGACGGGAAAGGGGAACCGCGGCACCGCCTACTACCAGGACTTTCACCTCGAGACGGCCGTCGTTCGCGGGCCGTTCTCGTTCCAGGCCGAGGGCGACATCGTCCCCGTCAGCATGAACGATGGCAGGACGCCCATCTTTGCCGGCGGATACCTGTTCATGACCTGCTTCCTCACGGGCGAACACCGCACCTACGACCGCAACCTGGCGCTGTTCGACCGCGTCAGGCCCAAGGTCAACTCGGGCAAGGGACATCCGTTCGGCGGCGCCTGGGAACTCACCGCGCGGCTCAACTACATCACGCTCGATTCGCAGGGCGTCAAGGGCGGCACGCTCCTCGACCCGACCTTTGGCTTCAACTGGTACATGAACCCCTACACCAAGCTCACCTTCAACTACATTCCGGTATACCTGAACTCGCCGGAAAAATACGGCGACGGCAACTCACCTTCGGTCCGCTCGCAGGCGAACGCCTGGGGATTGCAGGCCCAGGTTGATTTCTGATCCTAGAACACCGGCATCACGGCGCCGTGGTAGAGGTGGTGCGGCCGCTTCTCGGCGTCGTGCCAGGCGACCGTCGGCGGCAACCCGAGCGCCTGGAAAATGGTGGCGGCGAAGTTCTCCGGTGATTGGGGCTCGAGGATCGGATAGCCACCCGTCTTGTCGCTGGCACCCACCACCCGGCCGGGGCGGGTTCCCCCGCCGAACAGCAGCACGCTCTGGACGGCGCCCCAGTGGTCGCGCCCGGGTCCCTTGTAAAACTTCGTCAGCGTGCTCGTGCGCGGGGTGCGGCCGAACTCGCCCGCCACCACCACCAGCGTGCTGTCGAGCAGGCCCTTGGCCGTCAAGTCGTCAAGCAGCGCTGAAAGCGACTTGTCCATCGGCGGGAGCAACTTGTCCTTGAGGTGGGGGAAGGCGTTGCCATGGGTATCCCAGGACTCGTTGTTGCCCAGGTTCACCTGCACCAGCGAGACGCCCGCCTCGGCCAGGCGGGCCGCCATGAGCAACGACCAGCCGAAGGCGTTGCGCCCGAACAGGTCGAGGTCGCGGTCGGGAGCCTTGCCGATGTCGAAGGCGGATCGGACGCGGGAGTCGGTGAGCAGCGACACGGCATCCTGCCGATGCCTGTCGAACCCGCCGGCCGCGCCGTCCAAGGCCTTTCTTTGCGAGTCGATGTGGTTGAGGATTCCCAGGCGACCGCCGAAGCGGCCGCCATCAACGCCTTGGGGAAGCGCCAGGTCGGGAAACTCGAAAGCCAGCCTCTTGGGCTTGTAGTCCCTTTGCTGGTGGTCGAATTCGTGGGTGGGATAAGCCCCGTAGGCCTTGGGCTCGAATGCCGAAACCTCGAGGAACCAAGGGTCGTGCCGGCGGCCCATGACGCCGGCGAACTGCCCGGGAATGACCCGGCCGGAATTATGCACGATTCGGTCGGGAAGCACGATCGCGGGCGGAAGGTTGTTGCGCCGGGGCAGCACGCCGCCGGCGAGCGCGGCGATGGCGGGGTGGTCGGCGGGCCTGGGCGCGGAGGGGTTGAAGCCAGTCGGCAGGTCCGACCTGCCCGTGAGCATGATGTGATGCCCCGCCGAGTGGTCGTTCGAGCGGTGCCCGAGGCTGCGGACCAGCGTCGTGCGGTGGGCCCGGGCGGCCAGCATGGGCAGGTGCTCGCTGTAGCGGACGCCCGGAAGCGTTGTCGGAATCGTCCCGAATTCACCTCGGATCACATCAGGGGCGTCGGGCTTGGGATCAAAGCTCTCGTGCTGCGCCAAGCCGCCCGATAGGAACACGAAGATCACCGAGCGGTGGCCCCTGGAACCGGCGGCCCGGGCCAGCATGGTCCTTTCGGCGATCCCGAGCCCGAGGATCGAGGACGCGCCGGCCTGCAGGCTCAACCGGCGGGTAATCGAGGGATGATCGAGCATCTTTCCAACTCCTCGCGGGGGCTTTTCAGCCCATGAGGGCCTCGACGGGCCTGCCGCCATCGGTGACGGGGACCGGCCGCGTTGCATCCATGAGTTCCAAGGCCGGGTTGACGCCCAAGGAGGCGAGGATGGTCGCGTGGAAGTCGGGGATGGAAACTCCCGCCTCGAGAACCTTCTTGCCGGCGTCGTCGGTCACGCCGTGGGCGCCCTTGTGCCTGAGGCCGCCGCCGGCGAGCACCATCGTGAAGGCGGAACCCTGGTGGCCACGCCCCCCCCGGCCGTCGAACTCCGGCGGCCTGCCGAACTCGGTGGCGACCACGACGAGGGTGGAGTCGAGGATGCCGCGCCTTTCCAGGTCGATCACCAATCCGGAAAGGGCGGTGTCGAGTTCGCGGATAAGCAGGTGCTGGTTGCGGATTCCCTCGTTGTGGACATCCCAGCCGGTGCCGTTGAGGAAGTTCAGGTTGTGTGAAACCTCCACGAAGCGAACCCCGGCCTCGACAAGCCGCCGCGCCAGCAGGCAGCGCTGCCCGAACTCGCCGCCATAGCTGGAGCGGACATCGGCCGACTCATCCTTGAGGTTGAAATGCCTGAGGAACCCGGGGCCGGAAAGCCTGAGGGCCTGCTCCTGGGCCTGCCTGTAAGCGGCAAGCGGCACGCCGCCCGGCGCGTCAGCCGACAGTCCGGCGAGCAGGCCCTCGCGCTCGGAGGCGCGCCGCGCGTCGACCGTCGCCGGGCGGGAAAACCCCGAGGGACCGGCCTCGGTGTCGGTGAGGTAGACATGGTTGGCCTTGGCGCCGAGAAACCCCGGCCCCCGGCTCACATTCGGATAGCCGATCAGCATGTAGGCCGGAACATCGGGGGCCCCGGCACCCCGGGTGTGGGCGATGATCGAGCCGATGGAGGGATAGGTGACATTGCCGCTGATCATCCGGCCCGTGTGGACAAGGTTGGTCGCGAACGCGTGCTCGTCGATCACCTTGTGGTTCACCGAACGCACGGCCGTCAGGCGCTCCATGATGCCGGCGACCTTGGGCAGGTGCTCGCAAACCCTCACGCCGGGAACGGTGGTGGGTATGGAGGGGTACAGGGACCCGGGCTTTCCGGTCCTGGTGCCGTTGCCGACGGCCTTGGGATCGAATGTGTCAACCTGCCCCATGCCGCCGCCCAGCCAAAGGAAGATGCAGGCCTCGGCGCGGCGTCGGGCGGGCGCGGCGGCGCCGGCCACGGCCGCCATGGCGGCGGTTCCCAGCAGGGCGCGGCGGTCGATTTTCGTTTCCATGATGTCGCCTCAGCGCGCGTGCGCGAATTCGGGTGAATTGCAGATCGCCCAGATCACATTCTCAAGCCTGCCTCGCCAACCCGGCTCGAGCCGCGTCGTGGGCGGGTCGCCGGCCTTGGCCCGCGCCTCCTGCGCCTGCCGCGCCACGGTGGCTTCGGGGTCGAGGTGGTTCGACCATGAGACATACGGATCGGGCAGGCGCGGCCCCGTCGGCCCCCGCGCGCCCTCGACCTTTCGCGACTCGAAGCCGGGGGAAAGGACGGCGGCCAACCGGGCGGCTTCGGCGGGAGTGGGCTTGCGCGTCAGGTAGCGCAGATAGAGCCGCTCAACCAACCGGTCGAGCGGGGCGTCCTCAAGGGCCATCGCGGTGGCGGCGTGCCCGTCGGTGAGGGTGGTGAGCCACAGGCCCATGGTGCCGTTGGCCAGGATGGCCGGCTGGATCACCTCGGGACTGTCATCGCGGGTGGCGCGGGGGTCCTGCCTGGCCCCCCGCCAGCCGAACGCCTCGAGCACATCGCAGACGGCCTGGATGCGGGGAAGCGAAAGGCTGGGCCTGTCGCGTTCGTTCGAGGTGGAGGTGAGCATCCAGGCCCTGCCGGGATTTCCCAGCGAGATCGAGTTGCCCTGGTCGCGCACGCCGTCGATGTCCAGGCTGACCTCCTCGAGCCTCATCGGCATGCCGGAGGCGGCGAACAAGCCGTCCACCACCTGCTCGGCGGAAAGCCTGCGGCGGGCTGGGGCGCGGTAAAGCGGGTCGGTGGCGACCAACGACGGATCGGAGCCCCGCTGGTACGCCGCCGAATTCATGATGAGCCTCCTCAGGGAGGTTTCGTCGTAGCCCGACCTCACCAGCTCGCGGCCGAGCCAGGCCAGCAGCTCGGGATGGCTCGGCCTGGCCCTGTCCCAGTCGTCGGGTGGCTCGACGAGGCCGCGCCCCATCAGGTCGCGCCAGACGCGGTTGGCCTGGACCCTGGCGAACCTCTCGTTGGCCGCGGAGGTGAGGAGCCTGCCGAGCTTCTCGCGGTCAGCGAGCGAGTTTTCCACGGAACCGGCCGGCACGATGTCATCGAGCCTCCACCGCGGCTTGACCGATGAGCCGGGCTTGAGCGAGACGGTGATCAGCGCCTTGCGCCCCCCGGCATGAAGCTTGTCAGCCGGCACGCTGCTGGTGGCCGGCACGGTCACCTCCTTGCCGGCGAGCATCGCGGCCAGGGCGAACAGGTCTTCCTGCGGGCGGCCCCCTCCGGGAGCATCGTGGCAACGGGAGCACTTGAGCTGCACTCCCAGGAATGCCCCCGCCAGCACCACGCCCTTGGTGGCCATCGGCGAATCGTTCTGGCTGGCCACCGCGAATCCCGCCGGGCCCCCGTAGCGTTCGCTTCCGCGCATGCGGACCAGTTCCATGGCCATCAGGTCGAGGGGCTTTTGGTCGAGCAGCGATTCCCTCAACCACCACCGGAAGGGCCCGGTGTTGTTGAGCGTGGGATTGAGGATGTTCGGGTTCTCCGCGAGCAGGTCGAGCCAGGCGGAAATCCCGCGGTCGGCCCGGCGGGGGTCGGCCAGCAGGCGGTCGACGGCCTTGGCGCGCCGCGTCCGGGCGGGCCATGCGAGGTAGGAGCGGACCTCGCCCTCCGATGGCGGAACTCCCACGGTGTCGAAAGTCGCGCGCCTCAGGAAGGTCAGGTCGTCGCAAGGAGGAGTCACGGCGACCTTGGCCGCGTTGGCCAACGGTTCGGCCCAGGGCGCGCCGGCGCCAAGCCAGCGAGCCAGCAGCGAGACCTCGGAATCTTTCAACGGATCGCCCTTGGGCGGCATCCGGTCGTCGCCCGTGGACCTCAACCGCGACATCAGGTGGCCCTTGGCCGGCGCGGCCTGGTCGAACGCGGCGCCCGAATCACCCCCTGCCAGCAGGGCCTGCCTTGAATCGAGCCTGAGCCCGCCCTTGGCCTTGGTTCCCGAGTGGCACTGGAAGCATTTCGATTCCAGCAGGGCCACCGCCTCGCCGGCATCGCTCCCCTGCCCGGCCGCCCCAAGGTTCCAGCGGGACTCGAGGAAACGGTCGATCGGGTGGCCTCCCGTTGCGCCGATCGCAGGCAACGCGATCTCCGCCTGCCCCGCCAGCCAACGGGCGTCGGCTTGCCTCTTGCCGGCCATCGCCTCCGAGTCCGCCTTCCGGCACGACGCGCGCGCCGACGCGTCGACCGCGTCGAGGTGCGTGTTGCGCTCCGCCTGATACGACTCCCATCCCTCATCCGTATAGGGCACGGTTTCGCCCGCCGGACTCAACAGTCGCCAGGAACTGGTGCCCTCGGGAGCCCAGGCCACCACCGTTTCGCCCGGTTCGGGCCGGCGCCGCGACTTGCCCAGGATTCCCCCGACGATCGTTTCCAGCACCACCACCACCGGCCCGCCGGGCAGGCGCGCCTCGATGACTTCCTCGCGGTTGCCCGGTGGGGCGAAGCGGAAGTCGGGCGACAGGTTCAGGTACTGCCCGGGGGGCTTGATGGTGCCGTGGCCGCCGGAATCCGCGGGAGGGAACGGCGTGGTCAGGACGACCTTTCCGTCCAAGGTCACGCGGGAAGCCCCGCGCGCCCTCAGGAGAAACCGGTGCTTGCCGGGCGGCAGGTCCACGATCGCCGAGGCGCGAACAAAAAGCGGATTGGGGCGGTCGGCGCGGATTCCCGTGTCGATGTACCGCTGCGGGAACCGGAACAGCGCGAAGGCCCTTTCCGGATATTGTTCGCTTCCCGCCGGTGGCGATTCCGGCCATAGGTTCTTGTCGGGCGAAAGGCCCGACTCGCACAGTTCCACAAGCACCATCGCCTTGGGCAGCGCCCCGGCATCCACCTTGGCGGGGGGAAAATCCTTGAGGCCGGGCGCCTTGGCGGCGACTTTCGGATCGGGCGCCTTGGCCGGCTTGGTCGAATCACCCGACTGCGCCCAGGCCATCTGGACGGCAAGAAGCAACGGCACCATCGCGAACAATGTTTTCATGTCGTGGCTGGCGGGCGGGAGGGAGTGAATCCAATCAATAGTTTGCGGCCTGATCGTCATCGGCGCAAGCCGTCGATTCGTGGGGCAGATGGTTGACATCAGGTGATATCCGCATACACTACGGTTATTGAATATCATCAGGAACCGCACCATGACCAACATCGGCATTCGAATCCTCCTGGCATCGGTTTTCGCGCCGCTGGCGCTGGTTCCCGACGCCATCGCCCAGCCTCGACGGAATCCGCCGAAACCCGCTCCCGGAGCGCCCTCGCAACCCAAGCCGACCCCCGCCACCTCCGAGGCGGAGCAGGCGATCCGCAAGGCCGCCGACGATTACGCCAAGGCCTTCAACGCCAGGGACTTCGACGCGATCGGCAAGCAGTGGACCGACATGGCGGAACTCCACCAGGACAACGGGGCCACCCTCCGCGGCAGGGAGGCGATCGTCGACATCATCAGGAAGGCCTCGGCGCACCGCCCCAAGGCCGCCATCAGCATCAAGGTGGAATCGGTGGACATGCTCGGCGCCGGCGCGGCCCGGGTTAAGGGGACGCTGGTCCTCAAGGACGACGGGGAAATCGGCGTGTGGGCCACCCGGTTTTCCAGCCTTCGCGTGCTCGAAGGCGGCCAGTGGCGCCTGGCTGATTCAACGGAAACCGCGATCTCCACGGCCTCCATCGATGAAATGGCGTGGCTTGTCGGCAGTTGGTCGGCGGAGAGTCCCATGGGAAAGGTGACGGTCTCCTACGAGAAGGCCCTCGGAGACAGGGGTCTTGTCGGCAAGATCTCGGTCAAGCCCGCCGAGGGCCCGGCCATGGAGGTCTTGGAGGTGATCCAGGTCCGCGATGGAGAAATTCACACCTGGGTCTTCGACTCCACGGGCCTCTCGGGGGAAGGTTACTGGGAACACGACGGCGCCCGCTTCAACCGCACCATTCACGGCGTCACCGAGGATGGCAGGCCGGCCTCATCGGTGATTGTGCTCACGCGTGTCTCCCCGGAAACCGCGCTGTGGCACCCCATTGAGCGCATCCGCGGCGATGTCCGCATGCCCGACCTGCCTTCCATCAAGCTGACCAAGTTGAAATAACCGCGAGCGAACAAGGAAATTTATCATGGGAAATACCCGATACTGGTTGGTCTCGGTCACCCTCTTCGCGGCCGCGGCGCCGCTGATCGCCCATGGAGTGGGGGGCGGCGGATTCAGGCCGCCCACGGGCGGCATGGGCGGAGGGCCCAGGACCGCTGGCGGCGACTCCGGCAGGACCAGCGGCGGCAGCAGATCCGGTGAGGATTTCAGACGGCCCAGCGACGGCGGCAGACCCGGTGACGATTTCAGACGGCCCAGCGGCGTTGGCAGACCCAGTGACGATAGCGGCCGGTTTGACGGCAACCGCGACATCGACGCCAACAGGCTTGTCAACGACCGCTTCCCCGGCGAAATGAACCTCTCCCGCGTCGCCTACAACAACCAGTTCCTCAGCAACCGCGTAAAAATCCAGTCGTTCTCGATGAACAACCTGCAAATCCGCGGCAATCTGGTTCGCAATAACTTCTACGGCAACAACTTCGGGGGCGGCTGGTACAACAACCACTTCAATCCCTGGTGGGGCGGCGGATTCGGCTCCGGCTTCTGGCTTGGCGCCACCTGGGGTCGGCTCGTGCCCTTCTGCGGCTTCAGCTCATTTCCCGTCTATTACGACTACGGAACATCCGTTGTCTACTCCGGTGGCTCCGTCATGGTGCAGGGGGAATCGGTCGGCACCCCGCAGCAGTACTCCCAGCAGGCCTCGGCGATCGCCGGCACCGGTTCCGCCGCCATGGAGGATCCCAAGGACACCTGGGAATCCCTCGGGGTGTTCGCCATGGTCCGCGCCGAGGAGAAGGACCCCAGCAACTACATCCAGCTCGCCGTGAACAAGGACGGCATCCTGCGCGGCAGCTACTACAACAGCATTTCCGACACCAACGAGAAGGTGAAGGGCGCCGTCGACAAGAAAACCCAGCGCGCCGCCTGGACCATCGGCGACAAGAAGCAACCCGTCTACGAGGCCGGGATCATGAACCTCACCCGGGAGCAGACAACCGCCCTGGTGCACAAGGGCGACGACAAGGTGGAGCAACTCCTCCTGTTCCGCATCAAGCCGGAGGACGGACAGGAGCCCGAGGCGCCGAAAGGCCGCTGACGCGTCGATCCGACCCATCCGACAAGGCCGACCGCCCCATGCCGGGACGGTTGGCCTTGTCCCTTTTTGGCCCGCCGGGACACGATGTGGGCATGGGCGGCAGCCTGAAACCGCCCGGCACGGGAGGCCCGTTATGGCCGACATCACCCGGCCCGTTCCGTGGCCGAGGACATTCCTGGGAGACCTGCTTCATTTCTCCCGGCGGGTTCCCGCCGTCACCTTCGAACGCACCTTCCGGCTGCGATCGCTCCGGCTGATCCGCGACGCGATGCCCGACCGGCCCGGCTGGACGGCGCTTTTCGTGAAGGGTTTCGCCAGGCTGGCCTCCGAGTTCCGCGATTTTCGGACAAGCCATATCGAATACCCATGGCCGCGGCTTGTCGAGCACGGCACCCAGGTGGCCTCGGTCGCCGTCGAGAAGGAGATCGACGGGAGGCCCGCCGTCATGTTCGCCAAGATCCGCTCGCCCGAGGCGCGGACGCTGTGGAACATCGACGGGAAACTGAGGCGCGCCAAGGAGTGCCGCTTGGAGGAACTCGCGCCGTTCAGGGCCGCCAGGGGATTGGCGCGCCTGCCGAGGCCGGTTCGGCGGTTCCTGTGGTGGATGGCGCTCGAATGGTCCGCCCGATGGCGTTCACGCAAGTTCGGAACCTTCGGCGTGAGTTCGTGCGGGATGCTGGGCGCCGAGTCGCTCAACCTGCTTTCCCCGCTGACGGCCAACCTGACCTTCGGCCCCGTGAGCCGCAAGGGCGTGGTGCGCGTTCGCATCGTTTTCGACCACCGGGTCTGCGACGGGGGCGTGGTCGCGCGGGCGTTGGCGCGCCTGGAGGAGATCATGGAGGAGGAAATCACGGCGGAACTCAAGGAACAAGCCGTGATTCCCATGCCCGCCCAAAGCCCGGTCCGCCGCGTGAGGCACGGCCAGCTTCGTTTTCCAATGGGTGAGTCGGATTGATAAGGCCGATAAAAACACAAGTCGGGTAGATCCAAATAAGCCCCGAACGGAGGTGCGAAGCACCGGAGTGAGCGGGGCAATTTCAATGCGCCCCAATCACTCCGCCTTCGGCTGCGCCGGGGGCCTTTTGGTTTCTGCAACGGAATCAGTTGATGAAGTTGAAGCCCGCTGCAAGCCGCGTCGCGCCCGGAACGGCCGCCTGTCATCGGGAAAATTTCTGAATCCCGCCCCTGTCCGTGCGAAACTTGATTGAAGGGGGGCGCGGGCAGGCGATTGAACGCCGCCGCACCTTCCGCGCATGGAAGACCACCTCGCATGGCCGTCACCTTCATCCACACCGCCGATTGGCAGCTGGGGAAACCTTATTCCCGCATCGACAACATCGAAAAGCGCGCCATCCTGAAAAATCACCGCTTTGAAAGCCTCAAGAAAATCGGTGAGCTTGCCGAACAGCACGGGGCCTCCTTCATCGTCGCCGCCGGCGACCTATTCGATTCTTCCCAACCCACCCGCGAGGATGTCTCCCGCGCTTGCGACATCATTGGCGGGTTCAAGCGACCCGTCTTTGCCATTCCGGGAAACCACGACTTCGGAGGGCCGGGCGGCCCCTACAGCCATGACTATTTCAACAGGGAACGGGAATGCAGGGCCCCCAACCTGAAGGTGCTGCTCACGGCGGAACCCGTCGAGGGCGAAGGGTTCGTGCTATTGCCATGCCCTCTTCTCAGCAGGCACGAAACGGGCGACCCGACCGAATGGCTCAGGATTCCGGGACTCGCGGACAGGTTCGCGGGCAAGGCCCGAATCGTATTGGCCCACGGCAGCATCAGCACCTTCGGGACGGATGCCGCCGATGACGACGAGGTGGGAGGCCATTCCACTCCGAATGTCCTGAACCTGGAAATGCTCGACCCATCGGCGTTCGACTACATCGCCCTGGGCGACTGGCACGGCACGCGCAGGGCCGACAGCCATCCCTGCGCCTGGTATTCGGGAACCCACGAACCCGACAGGTTCCCCAAGGGTGATGACTACAAGTCCGGCCAGGTTCTGCTGGTGCAAGCGCGGAGGAATTCGGCCCCGGTCGTGCAACCGCTTTCCACCGGCCGGTGCCGCTGGCACATCATGGAACACTCGGTCGATGATGCCGATCCGGCGGCCCGCTTCCTGGCCGCCATGAACGCCACCGTCGCCGGACACCCGGCCGACTCGACCCTAGTGAGGCTGTGCATCAGCGGCAGCCTTTCGCTGGCCTCCGCGTCGAAACTGGAGCGGGAACTTGAGTCCCAGAAGGCGGCGCTGGCCCACATCAGGATCAAGGACCTGACGACAACCACACCGACCGACGCCGAAATCGCCCGTCTGGGTGACGCCGCGGTGAACCCCCTCGTGGCCGCCGTGGCGACGAAACTCCGCCAGATGGCCGCGGGAAATGGCGCCGAAGCCGTCACGGCCCGCGCGGCGATCCGCGAACTCTTTAACTTGGCACACGAAACCAGGGCCTGAGGGAGACACCATCATGCGCATCAACAAGGTCACGGTCCGCAATTACCGCATCCTCGAGAACCTCACCGTCGAGTTCGACAATGCCATCACGGTGATTGGCGGGCTGAATGAAACGGGCAAGAGCACGCTGTTCGAGGCGATTCACCGGGGCCTCGTCCTCGATCCGCAGGCGGGAGGCCAGGTCCGTGAATCAATGAAAACCGCGTTCGCCGACGCGCCACCCGAAGTCACCGTGGAATTCACGACAGGCGGCACGCGCTACACCGCGCACAAGGTTTTCTCCGGCCAGACGGGTAGGATCAACCTCACGGCCCCGGGACAACCCGCCCTCAACGGTGAGCCCGCCGAAAAGAAACTGGCGCAACTGCTCGGCATGGAAGAACTGTTGGGAGCCCAACAGAAAGCGCTCGATGCCTCGTTCAGCATGCTTTTTGTCAGGCAGGGGCGTTCGCTCGAACATTCCGGTGAAATCATCCCGCCCGCCGGCCAGCTCATGGAACTGCTCCAGCGCGACGGCAGCGCGGGCCTTCTGGCCTCGGAAGCGGACCTCGGCGTGGACAAGGTGGTCCGCCAGGCGGTGGACGGGCACTACACCCAGAACAGGAACCAGTACCGGGCCAATTCCCCGGCCCAAGCGGCCAATGATGCGTTTGCCACGGCTCAGGCCAAGGCGACCGCCGCCGCCGCCAATCTTGCCAAGCTCGACACCCTTGCCCGCGAAATCGGCGAGGCCGACAGGCAACTGACGGAATCCCGCAAGGCGCTCGAGGGCTTGGCAGCGAACCTGTCGATGCAACGCGACAACCTCGCTCGCGCCCTCGAGGCGCGCCGGAACGCCGAACTCGCCGAGGCGCTGGCCAAGGCCGAGGAGGATAAGCTGGCGAATTTCAACCGCTCATGCGACGACTTGCGCGCCAAATCAACCGAATTGGACCGTGCCGTTCAAGAACAGGCGCAGCGAACCACGCAACTCACTGCCGCAAGCGCCCGTGTCAGGGATAATTCAAGCCGTCTGTCAGACGCCCAAGCCGAAGCCCGCCTTGCCGAGGAGGCCGTAAGCAAGGCCAGGTGCAGCCTCGCCGTCGCCGAGGCGTTTGTCGAGGCCATCACGGCCCAAACCAACCATGATCTTTTGGTGAAGCAGTCCGCCGACATCCGCAAGCTCCGCGAGGAACGCGCCTTGTTGGCCGCGACGCATGAATCGCTGATGCCCTTGACCAAAAAGGCCATCAACGACATCCGCAAGCTGAATGAGAATCTTGTCGGCCTGCGCGCCGGGCGGGATGCCGTCGCCACGGGCATCACCCTGAATTCGGCATCCTGCGGGGTCACGCTCGATGGCAAGGAGATCGCCGTCGGCGAACGGGCCATAGTCACCAAAGAGGCGCACATCGCCGTGGGCCCCCATGCCGTCATCCAGATTTCTCCCGGCGGGGGGAAAACCCTGAGCGATCTCGAGGATGCGATCCGAGAGGCTGACAAGGAACTCGACGCGAAACTCGAGAAACTCGGCGCGCCGAACCTGGCCAAGGCCGAGGAACTGCTGGCATCGAAAGAAGAGGCCAAGCGCAAAATGGATGGGATCGATTCCACTCTGGGTGAGTTGATTGAGGATCCGGAACAATTCGAGGAAAAGCTATCAAAGTCGGTTGTTGCCCTCGAATTAGCTAAAAAAGCCTTGGAGGGATTGTTGGAGGGTATGGAAACACCTCCAAAGCCCGATGGCGCCGACGCCGCCCGCGCGCTGGTTGCCGACGGCAAAGTCCAACTCAAGAGGGCTGAAACCGCCGAGAGAAGCGCCCGGGATTCCTGTGAACAAATCCGCACCCAATCGGAAGGCGACATCAAGACCGAATCAACTCTCAGGGAAAGCATCAGCGGCCACAAGGCCAGGACCGATGGGCTGGAAGGTCGCATCGCCGAACTTGTTCGAGACTTGGGAGATGAAACCCAAAGACAGGAGCAATCCTCCCGACTTCGCGATGCCGCGACAAATCTGAGAAGGCGGGCGGAAGCCTGCAGCCAGACCGCGACAGCCAACAATCCTGATGACATCCGCCTCCAGATCGAGGCCCTGGAAAGGGACGAAGTGGCGGAATCTCGACGAATCGATTCAGCCCAGAAGAAGCGCATCGCCAACCAGACACTGCTTCAAGCCAATGGAGTGAACGACCCGCATGAGGAAGCGGCCCTAGCGATGGCCCGGCAGGAAGAGGCCCGCTTGGCTTTCGAGGCGGCCAGCGGCAAGGCATCGGCGCTATTGCTCCTGGAAAATCTGCTCACGCAACAGAAAAAACTCATCAACGATCGCCAAGCGGCGCCGCTGGTGAACAGAATCTGCGGCTACCTGACCCCGCTATTCGGGCCCGGGGCAACCGTCGAACCCGTTTGGGACGACAAAAATGCCGGATTCAAGACCTTGCGCCTCTTTAGGCCCGACCGGCCGAAAGAGGGAGCCTTGGCGGTCGAGGTGCTCAGCGGCGGGGCCAAGGAACAGGTGGGCGCGGCCTTGAGGCTGGCCCTGGCCGAACTTTCGCTCAAAGCCAGGGATGAGGGCATCACCGTGGTGCTTGACGACGCCTTCGTCAACACCGACTCCGACAGGGCCCGAAAGCTGATGCCCATGCTGCTCAGGGCCAGCCAGAAGGGAATTCAGGTGATCATCCTTTCCTGCAATCCCAGGGAATACTCGGGCCTCGGAGCGGCGCGCGTCGACATGCCCGCGCCACCGGTCCGCTAGCCGGGAGCGCGGGCGACCCGCTTCACTTCCATGGCGCTTCAACACCTAGCGACGCCGACGCCCCGGCGTCAGTCGAGCTTGAACTCGAACCGGCCGGCGCCTTCCTTCAGGTCCACCACCAGCGGCGTCGTGGCCGGATTCTTGAACTTCTCGGGTATCACCAAGGCCGTCGCGGTTTCCTTGGCATCGGCATCCACAACCAGCGACGGCGCCGGGGCAAAGCTCACCTGGTACTTGCCCGCGGGCAATCCGGTGGAACCCCTCGGGCCGAACATCTCGAACGAGCCATCCGCGGCGGTGCGCGAATTGCCCACCACGGGTCTCTCGTCATCCTTTTCCCGGACCTTGGTGAACAGCACCAGCAACCCCGGGCGAGGCTTGCCTTCCATGGTGACCACGCCGCGGGCGGGAACAAGGTTGGCGGGATTCACCCGCGGCGGGGAACCCGATTCCTCGGTGACGATCGCCGAGAGGTCGTCGCGGTAAATGCCGTGCAGGCCGATGTGCGAAATCACCGGCCCCTTGTCCTTCATCGTCACCCAGGCCACCTGGTCGAACTCGCCATACTCGGCGCCGCGCATCGAGCTGCCGCCGCCGGTGGTCGCGAGCTGGTAATGGTTGCGGCCGTTGCGGATGAATTTCCTGAACACATGCACATGGCCGCAGAATGCAGTGTATTGCCGGTCGGCGAGCGTTTTTTCGACATCAAGCCAGCCGTTCTTCTCGAGGTCCTTCGCGTTCCAGATGGGGTGATGCATGAACAGGAAGGTGTGGCGGGCCTGGGAATGTTTTTTGACCGCGGCGGCCAGCATCGCCTGCTGGGGCTTGCTCACGCGGGGACTGCGGTAGCTGGCGTCCGCCTTGGGGTCATCCGTCCCCTCGTCGTTGGTGTTCATGCAAACAAAAAGGCAGTTCTTGTAGGCGAAATAGTACATCCGCCGGCCGTAATCCTCCTTCCAGGTGTTGGCGGAACCGGCGTTGGACGCGTCATGATTTCCGGGCACATAAAAAAACGGCATCTGCAACTGCTTGACGAAACCATTGAACTCGGCCCACTGCTTGCGGTTCGTTTCCATGTCGCGCGAGCCCTCGATGAGGTCGCCGACCGACATGACGAATTCGGGCTGGAGCAGGTTGACCTGCTGCACGGCGCGGGAGAACACCCCGGCGCGGTGCGCGCCGGTGCGGTCGGAGACAATGGCGAACTGGAATTGCGCCGAATCGGCGTTGGGTTTGAGCGATGTCCACGGATTCCTGGCTTCAACCTCGATGTCAAAGCCTTCCTTGGCGGAGGGATTGGCGCCCGGGTCGGTGATGCCGCGGGAAAGCATGAGCGTGGCCACCACGCAAAAACCCGCGACCGCCATGAGTGTGAATCGTCGCATCGGAAACCTCGAACCGGGTGGAATGAAAACCAGATGCCATTGGGTTCCGGCGAGCGCGCAAGGTCAAGCCCGCAACCCTTCAACACACGATATCTTCATCAAAAACAGTGAAAACACGCCCTTGGCTGCTGATGGGCGGCGAAAGGCGTGGCATAACGGCAGTTGGCCACCATGGAATGGTTGTTTCATACGCTTATCAGCATGGGGCAGGGAGTATTCTTCTAGATTAGCAGGCAAAAGTTGTCGCTATCGCTGGGGCATAAGGCCAGTCGCTCAACCGAGGCCCAAAGGCTCGGGTGGAGCGCTCGAAATGGGGGTTTGAGATCATTTTCGGCTGCGTCGCACAAGGAAATCATGACCAATCAATAAAACACAAATATCTTATGAATGAAAATGATTGACATGCATCATCATGACCCTTTGCATCTTGTCTTACCCAGTCCATTCATTTTTTCTAGGAGTCGTTCGATGCTGTCCCTGCTTCGCTCCCTCGGCCTCGGCACCGGCAAGGCGATTCGCAAACCAAACACCAACAAACCCGCTCTTGTGTCGTTGGAAGACAGGATAACCCCGGTTGTCACGGCGCTGTACAACAGCGCCACCCCCAGTCTGCTCACCATCAACTTTCAAAATGCCAACGACACGGCGACGGTCACCTATGATTCAACCAATGGTTATCGGATCAACGCCGGTGGCAGTTTCATCACCATTCTCGGAGGATACACCAGCGCCGACACGGTTGACCGCCTTGTCATCCGGGACTCTGGCGATAGCGCCAGGGGCCAAAGCGTGACTTTGGGAACCTCGGGAACTGACAATTTTTCAGTCGATAAAGGCGTTTCCATCACGGGCATCGAAACTGTTATTCTAGACAAAAGCATTACAGTCGCATCTAACAACGGCGTTTCCATCACAGGGGCAACGACCAGCATTCAATTGGGCGCTGACATCACTGCTGATGACCTTCCCGTTGTCCTCGACGGTCCGGTGGTGCCCTCCGCCAATGTGACGATCGACACCGACGACACTGCTGGCGGGAATGTCTCGTTTACCGGCACGGTGAACAGCTTTACTCCACTGCCACCTACCTCGCCAACCCCGCGAAATCTAACGGTCACAGCCGGTACTGGTTCTGTTTCATTTGGAGACAAAATTGGTGCCACGCAAAGTTTGGCCAATGTGGGCATCACAGGTGACACGATTTCGCTCACCGGGAATGTGACTTCATCGGGAAATATCACTTTCACAGGTGATCTGACTCTCAATAGAAATGTCACGATCAGTAGCACTTCAGGCGCCACAGGTGCCATAACATTCACCGGCACAATTGACAGTGATACATCCAGCACCCCACGGTCCCTGACATTGGGTACGGCATCTCCATCTCAGAGTGGCGCTACGACATTCGGAGATTCTTTGGGCGCAACGAATCGCCTTGGCGCCGTGACGGTGCATCGAACGGGAACCATCAGCATTGATGGCAATATCAGCACCGCCAACGCGGCCGTATCGTTCAAGGGTGCAGTGGCCCTCACAGGCGATTCCTCCAT
>Ga0194130_10000558_pt1 | contig 68462 bp, 59 predicted proteins | sample TA2KigsurfametaG_FD_160084 | JGI IMG/M metagenome (GOLD analysis project Ga0194130, IMG submission 160084) | Freshwater microbial communities from Lake Tanganyika, Tanzania - TA2015050 Kigoma 12 surface | ecosystem: Environmental > Aquatic > Freshwater > Lake | place: Tanzania: Lake Tanganyika...
AAACTTCCCGAACTGATTTTTTGTGCAACGCATAAAAAAACAATATCTTGTTCCCCAATACCCCTTCGGGGGATTATAACCATTACCACAAACCCTGTTTTATGAGGAAATTTTACTTCCTGCTGATTTCACTGTTGACATTTGCTATTTCAAACGCACAAATTACGGTTGCTGGTGGAACAACTGCTGTAGGTAGTTACACTACTCTATCGGCGGCTGTTACTGCGATTAATGGCGCGCCTGTGACTGGAGCGATCACGGTTGATGTGGTGGCTGGTCATACAGAAACACTGACTGCGCGTATTTCTCTTACGGCAACAGGAACGGCGGCCAATCCAATCGTGATACAAAAAAGTGGCGCAGGAGCCAATCCGGTTTTAACCTCGTATGTGGGAACCGCGCTTCCTAGCAGTGCTGTCCGAGATGGTATGTTTAGTTTGGAGGGATCGGATTATGTAACGATTGACGGAATTAACCTTCTGGAAAATGCAGCAAATACAACCGAGACAACTTGCATGGAATATGGGTATGGTTTATTCAAGGCGAGTGTTACGAATGGAGCGCAAAGCAATACGATCAAGAATTGCACAATAACCTTGAATAGAGTTGGAAATACGGCTTGGACTGCACCTGGCCACAACGGATCTGTTGGAATCGTTGTGTTGAATGGCACTGCTGGAGCAACAGGTGCTTTGACACCAACAGCTTCAGGCGGTTCAAATTCATTCAATAAAATTTATTCCAATACCATTCAAAACTGCAACGCGGGTATCGTATTTGTAGGTTTTGCAGCAACAGCGGGAGTTGGCCCTAACCCCGATGCTGCTACTTTCCTTGGAGATCTAGGTAATGATGTGGGAGGCTCTTCTGCATCAACCGGCAACACCGTGCTCAATTTTGGTGGTGGTGCAGCTGCAACAAATCCCGCCACCGGGATTTTCATGAACCAGCAATGGTCCTCTAATGTTTCATACAACACCATCAATAACAACAACGGGTCTGGTGTAAACCACGTAAGTACCCTTCGAGGCATATTTTTAAACTCATCCAGTACCAGCGCCAGCGCAAACTGCAACAATAACACCATCACCATCAAAGGTGGAGCCACGACTTCACAAGTTGCACTGATCGAAAATGCCTTTGGAGGCACTGCCGCCGGCAATACTGTTAATATCAATAATAACACGCTTACCGGTGATTATTTAACTGCAACTTCCGGTACCTGGTACGGCATCTACAACAACGCTACAGCTCCCGCCACGTTGAACGTTAACAACAACACCATCAGCAATGTGGTCTATAGTGCCGCAGCACTTGCGGGATCCGGAACCGTGTATCCTATTTATACAGGTGGGTCCAGCGCTACTTCAACATTTAACATCAGCTCAAATACCATTCAAAATATCAGTCGTGTCGGAACAACCGGTGGAACCACCATTGGAATATATGCTCAGGGTGGAACAACCGGAATGGTTACAAATGTCAACAGCAATACGGTTTCCGGATTGAGCATCAATGGATCCGGTACTGCCAGCACCTTGTACGGCATCCAAACTGTAACCGGTACAATCTCCGTGAATGGCAACACAGTCTCCAACCTCCAGTGTTTGAAGGCATCAGGTACAGCGGCTTTGTATGGAATTTACAACCTGTCGTCCCCAGTAAACGAAAATGTAAACAATAACACGGTCAATCAACTCATTCACGCTGGAACTGGAACCGTTATGGGTATTTATCATTTTACATCAACTGGTACACGGAACATGGTTGGGAATACCATCTATAATTTGTCAACCGCGGGCGTTACCGCAACCGGCTTGCATAGTGCTTCTAGCTCCCCCAATATTTATAAGAACAAGATTTATGATGTTGTCAGCACGAATGCCGCACCTACAGTTTCGGGCATTGTTCAAGGATCCTTGGGTACAGCAGGTACAGCTACCATCTACAATAATCTCATTGGAGATTTGCGTGCTCCCAATGCTGTTTCTACAACTTCACCCTCAGTACGGGGTATTAATTTGACGACAACCACATCGTCTGCAAATCTTTTTGTTTACTATAACACGGTGCGACTGGCAGCCACCAGTGTCGGGGCAACCTTTAGCACAGCCGCTTTGTATGCAACTGTATCTGCTACTTCTACAACTGCTAACCTCACACTTCTAAATAACATTTTTATTGACAACAGCACACCTAAAGGTGCTACTGGTTTTGCTACAGCCTACTGGCGGTCCGGAACCGCATTAAATAACTTCAATGCGGCATCTAATAAAAACGTCTATTATGCCGGAACCCCAGGTGTAAACAACCTTGTTTTCTATGACGGAACCAACAGCGATCAAACATTGGCGGCATACAAGACTCGTGTCGCAACCGCTGAATCCGCATCTGCCACTGAAAACGTTGCATTCCTAAGCACCACCGGTTCGAGCACCAATTTCTTGCACATCGACCCTGCGGTGCCTACTCAGGTTGAATCCGGCGGGGCTGCGATCGCAGGCATCACTACTGACTTTGACGGAGATACTAGAAATGCCTCCACCCCAGACATCGGTGCTGATGAAGGAACTTTCACATTACTGGATATTCTTCCGCCCAACATTTCTTACACACCCCTTAGTTTCACCTGCTCGGGCAACGCTCGAACCTTGACTGCCACCATAACAGATGCTTCCGGTGTACCTACATCTGGGACCGGTTTACCAGTACTATATTGGAAAATCAACGCGGGAACTTACTCTGCCGCGACGGCCACCTATGTGTCTGGTAGCACATACTCCTTCTCATTTGGTGCTGGGGCTGTATTGGGCGACGTGATCTCCTATTACATCTTAGCACAGGATAATGCTTCTACCCCTAATATCGGTTCTTTCCCCTCAGTCGGTGCTGCCGGATTCACGGCTAATCCACCTGCCGCTTCAACGGCTCCAACAACTCCGAGCACCTATAGCATCGCCGGAACGCTGAGCGGTATCTATACTGTTGGTGCGACCGGAACTTATGCTACCCTGACTGCCGCCTTGGCGGATTACATCACGAAGTGTCTGACCGGTCCGGTTGAATTCAGCCTGATTGATCCGTTGTACAGCACTTCAGAGACTTTCCCGCTGACAATCAACCAGCATCCGGATGCGAGTGCGACCAACACGCTCACGATCCGTCCCGCGGCTGGTGTGACTACCAGCATCACGGGTTCTGTTGCGTCAAACGGTTTGATCCGTGTATTGGGTAGTCATGTCATCATTGACGGATCCAATAACGGAAGTGGCTTCCAGAACTTAAGTATTCAGAATACGAATACCACATCACCGCGTGTGATCTTAGCAGGCTCCACCACGACTACCCCGCTGGTGAATGTTACACTTAAGAATTTCTACGCGCTGAATGGTAGCAAGACTTCCACATCGGCACAGGCGATCCAAATCTCCAACTCGGTAGGTGCGGCCGGTAATTTCAACAACATCGTGGTTGAAAATATCTCTGTATCTACTAGTTACATCGGCATTTCTGCCCTTGCCAACGTCGCGGCCGGCAACGGATCGGGTCTGATCATTCGCAATAACGGCTTGGATGTATCCGGTGCCACCAGCATCAACTATACCGGTATCTACGTACAAGGTACCGATGGTGCACTGATCACCAACAACCGCATCGGAAACTTCGATGGTACAACCGGACAAACCGATATGGGTATTTGGTTGGCCACGGGTACCGTGAACACGGTCATCGAGAAAAATACCATCTACAATCTCGTGTATACCGGAACCGCGGGTTACAGCGCACGGGGTATCTATCTCACCGCCGGTGTGTCAAACAGCAACAACCTCATCAAGAACAACATGATCTACAACATGGGTGGTGATGGGGATGATTTTGCCACTTTCGGTAATCAATACAATCCCACCGGTATTTACCTGGCTGGGGCTACTCCGCAAACCGGGGTGGAGATCTCCAACAACACCATCTTCTTAAGCGGAAACTACATCAACGGAACAGGTACCTATGTTAATGGTATCGCTTTAGATGACAACTCGACTGCTTCGATCCGTAATAACATTATTGTTAACACCTCCGGAATTGCAGCAGCTGGAACCGGTGTCGGTCCGGTGGCCATTGTAGCCGAGAACAGTGCAGCTCAGTTCACTGCGCTCAGCAACAACGCCTATAACATCGCAGCAAGCGGAACCGGTACCAATAACATTGGTAAGATCGGTGCTACCGATTATGCCACGCTGGCCGCCTTCCAAGCAGCCACCTCTGCCGATGCAAACTCCAAGGTCACCACACCTGTCTTTGTTTCGTCGACCAACTTACACCTGAGCACTGCGCTAGGGGACAATATCTGCCTGAATGGTGCTGGCACACCGTTGGCGAACGTAACCGATGACTTTGACGGAAACCCGCGTGATGCGTCTACGCCCGACATCGGTGCTGATGAATTTGCGCTTACCACGCCGACTCTCCTTACCAATGCCCAATCGGCTTGCTTCGGTGGATCCGTTGATCTGACTGCTGCAAGCGTGACAGCAGGGTCCACAGCAGGGCAAACATTTGGTTATTTTACAGATGCTGCCTGTACCAACGCAATTGCCAGCCCAGCTGCTGTGACAACTGGCGGTACATATTACATCAAGGCTACATTTACTTCGGGTGGATGTTCCATTGAGCAGATCTCGCCGGTCGTAGTCACCATCAACGCCCTGCCTACTGTTGCTGTTTCCGTAGCCGAAACATCCGGTACCACTGCAAATGATGGTACGATCTGTGTGGGAGGATCTGCAACCCTCACCGCTTCCGGTGCCACTACCTATACATGGGCTCCCGGTGGTGCAACAACTGCAGCCATCACAGTAAGTCCAACAACCACTACTACCTATACCGTTACCGGTACAGATGCCAATGGTTGTCAAAACACGGCATCCACTACGATCACTGTAAATGCACTTCCCACACCGACCATCACCGTCGTTGATGCCTCCGGTGCTACCAACAATGATGGTACGATCTGCTTCGGGGCTTCGGCCTCGCTAACCGCAGCAGGCGGAACCAGTTATTCTTGGGCGCCTGGCGGTGCCACTACCGCAGCCATTACGGTATCGCCCACGGCCACTACCAACTATGTGGTGACTGTTACCAATGCAAATGGCTGTGTAAATACATCCAATACCACGATCACCGTTACGGCACTGCCGACCCAATTCAGTGTTACCGGTGGCGGACCTTATTGCTCTGCTGGTGTAGGTTCTGCTGTCGGATTGAGCGGTTCTGAAACCGGTGTAACCTATCAACTGGTACAAGGTGGTACCACCAACGTTGGAGCGCCCGTAACCGGAACCGGATCGGCAATCAGCTTTGGTCTGATTACCACCGCCGGCACCTACACGGTAGTAGCCACCAACGCCACCACTACTTGTACGCAAAACATGACCGGCTCTGTTACCGTGAGCATTAGCCCGCTGCCGGTGATCAGTCTTTCAACGACCGAGCCGATTACATGCGTTTCTACGAATGGTGCAGCCACCCTCACCATTACGGGTGCTGCAGGACCGTATACGTATAACTGGACCGGAACCGGTTCGGTACAAGGACAACAAAACCAAACAACCCTTCAAGTAGGTGCCTACAGCGTAACCGTAACTGCGGCCAATACTTGTCAAGCTACCACCAGCTTCAGTCTGATCGGTCCGGGTGGTTGTGATGTTTGTCCCACTATCGGCGCCCTCACCTCCACACCAAATGCCGTTTGTCAGGCAGGCACCACCACCCTCAGTGCTACCGGACTTACAGACCTTGGCATTTCTTACGGAATACGCTTCGTAGTGTCAACTACACCGCTGGCTAATCCGTACACCACAGGTACGGTTGTGGCTACTATTCCCAACGCCTCGTTGGGTGTAACCACGGTTGGTCCGCCACAAGTGAACAACGCTTCTACAACCTATAACTTTAATACCCCGGGCATAAACTATGTGTATGCGATCTTAAGCCCGACACCGGCTGATCCGGCCTGCCGTCCGTTCCGGTCTGTACAGATCAATGTGGTTGCCACCCCGAATGTGAATACTGTAGCTAACCAGACCGTTTGCTCCGGTGCATTGACGACTGCGGTTACCTTCTCGGGAACACAACCGGGCACGGTGTTCAATTGGACAAATAGCAATCCGTCCATCGGACTGGCAGCTACTGGTACGGGTAACATAGCGTCTTTCACAGCGACCAACTTTACCAATGCACCGGTGACATCAACGATCACCGTTACACCTGTAAACAACTATAACGCTTCTTCAAATTCTTCCGTAAGTGTAAGCTGCCCTGGCCCCTCAAAGACCTTCACCTTCACCGTCAACCCGATCCCGACCGTAAATACGGTAAGCCCTGTATTTGCTTGCAATGGTGCCACGGTAAGTGTGCCGTTCAGCGGATTTGTAGCGGGTACGGTGTTTGAGTGGACCAACAGCAATACTGCTATCGGACTGGCTGCCAGCGGAACCGGTAACCTAAGCTTCACCGGAACCAATAGCGGTACCACACCGATCTCCGCAAACATCGTGGTGACGCCGAAATACACGAATAACGGTCAGACCTGCACGGGTACACCGATCGCCTTTACGGTCACGATCAATCCGACGCCGACTGTTAACACCGTGAGCAACCAGCTGGCATGTAACAGTGGTGCGACCACAGCGGTCAACTTCAGCGGTGCAGTAACGGGCACCACGTATAGCTGGACCAACAGCAACGCGTCAATCGGATTGGCTGCGAGTGGAACGGGTAACATTGCTTCGTTCACGGCGGTCAACACCGGAACGGCACCTGTAACGGCCACGATCACGGTAACGCCGAACTACACGAACGGCGGCACTACTTGCTCGGGTACAGCCACTACGTTCACGATCACGGTGAACCCACAGGGACAGGTGAACACGGTTTCCAACCATACGATCTGTAACGGTGCCAACACCACGGCTGTGAACTTCAGTACGAACAATACGGGGGTAACAACTACCTACAGCTGGACGAACAGCAACACCTCGATCGGCTTGGCGGCGAGCGGTACGGGCAATATCCCATCGTTCGCGGGCGTCAATACCGGTACCACTCCTGTAACAGCTACTGTTACGGTTACGCCTTCGTATACCATTACCTGCACAGGCACACCAACGACCTTTACGTTCACGGTGAACCCCACGCCGACCGTAAATGCGGTCAGCAGCGAGGTGGTATGTAACAACGCATCTACCACGGCTGTCACCTTCAGTGGTGCAGTAACGGGTACGGTGTACAACTGGACCAACAGCAACACGGCGATCGGTCTGGCTGCGAGCGGAACCGGCAACATTGCTTCGTTCACGGCAACCAACTCAACCAGTGCACCGATCACCGCTACGATCACGGTAACACCGAGCTACACCAATGGTGGAGTAACGTGTACGGGTACCTCTACGAGCTACACGATCACGGTCAACCCGACGCCGACCGTGAACGCCGTATCCAACCAAACCGTATGTAACGGTGGTGCTACTACTGCCGTTACCTTTAGTGGTGCTGTTGCTGGAACAGTCTACAACTGGGTGAATACCACCCCGTCCATCGGACTGGCAGCCAGCGGAACCGGTAACATTGCTTCCTTCGCGGGAGTAAACACCGGAACTACACCGGTAACAGCTACCATCACCGTAACGCCGAGCTTCCTGAACGGCGGTACGCCGTGTTCAGGTACTCCACGGACCTTCACGATCACGGTGAATCCGACCCCGACCGTCAGCGCTGTATCGAACCAAGTGGTTTGTAACGGAGCCAATACCACCGCCGTAGCCTTCAGTGGCGCTGTGGCTGGTACCGTGTACGATTGGACCAACAACGCTCCTGCGATCGGACTCGCTGCAGCCGGAACCGGCAACATCGCTTCCTTCGCAGCAGTCAATACCGGCATCACCCCGATCACGGCCACTATCATCGTTACGCCGAGCTATACCAATAACGGCGTAACCTGTACCGGAACACCGACCACCTTCACGATTACCGTCAACCCGACACCGACCGTGAACACCGTCGCCAACCAGGTATTGTGCAATGGTTCTGCCACTACCGCGGTAACCCTCACCGGTGCCGTAACCGGAACGGTGTATAGCTGGACCAACAACACACCATCAATCGGACTCGCTGCTAGTGGAACCGCTACCGTACCGTCTTTCACGGCGGTCAACACCGGTGTTACACCGATCGTAGCGACCATAACGGTAACGCCAAGCTTCACCAGTGGCGGTATCACTTGTACCGGTACGCCGCGCACCTTCACGATCACTGTTAACCCGACTCCGACCGTGAACCAGCCTGCCAGCCAGGTAGTATGTAACCGTTCCAACACGACGGCCGTAACCTTCACCGGTGCAGTAACGGGTACGGTGTACAACTGGACCAACAGCAACACGGCGATCGGTCTGGCTGCGAGCGGAACCGGCGACATCGCTGCCTTCGCAGCTGTGAACACTACCCAAACACCGGTAGTGGCCACGATCACGGTTACGCCGAGCTTCACCAACGGTGGAGTGACTTGTACGGGTACACCACGCACCTTCACCATCACGGTTAACCCGACTCCGATCGTCGTGGCTACCGACCTGTTCAACCAGCGCATCTGTATCAGCGACGGGGCCATTGCCCTGAACGCGACACCGGTGGGCGGTAGCTGGTCCGGTATCGGCGTATCCGGATTCAATTTCATCCCGGGTTCTACCGCGGTGGGTAACTACGTGCTGACCTATACGTATACCAACCAGTTCGGATGTTCTTCGAGCGATACCACCACTGCTAAGGTCTTTGCCTGCGACGAGCGTAACCGTTCGCTGGCGCAGGGTGGAGCGATCCTCTTCCCGAACCCGAACGGCGGACAGTTCAACATCCGTGTGAACAGCACCCGCTTCCAGTTCTTGCAGGCACGCATTTACAATGCACTTGGACAGCTGGTTGCTACCAAGCAGTGGAACGGACTGGTATACGGTCAGGTACTGCCGATCGATATGCGCCACTTGGCAGCCGGTATCTACACCGTACGCATCATCTACGATGGTGGTAACCTGTACGAGGATAAGGGCTACCAAATGCTGATCGCCCGATAACCGATCCAAAACCAACCTTCATAAGGCACTCCGAAAGGGGTGCCTTTTTTTGTCCGCAGCGCGGAGCGCTGCGGAGTCCGAAGTCAGATGACCGATGTCCCGGCCGCTATGCGGCGTCCGAAGTCAGATGACCGATGTCCGTTTTTATCGTTGACAGAGTGATAATTACATCGGACACCGGACATCGGTCATCCGACACTACCTTTGCCCCATGTCCAACCCCTTACTCCACAACGAAGGATCGCCGATTTCCGCTGCCGATAAGGAATTTGAAAACCAGATCCGGCCGCAACAAATGGGGGAGTTCGCCGGACAAGAGCAAGTCATTGAAAATCTTCGCGTGTTCATCAAGGCCGCTAAAATGCGAGGAGAAGCGTTGGATCATGTACTGTTTCATGGTCCGCCGGGACTGGGTAAAACCACCCTCTCCCGAATCGTGGCCAACGAACTCGGCGTATCAATCAAAGAAACCTCCGGACCGGTCATTGAAAAGCCCGCCGACCTGGCCGGACTCCTCACCAGTCTCGAACCCAACGATGTTCTATTCATAGATGAGATCCATCGGCTCAGTACCGTGGTAGAAGAATATCTCTATGCGGCTATGGAAGATTTTCGCATCGATATTTTGATCGATAGTGGTCCCAACGCCCGCAGCATCCAGATCAACCTGAGTACCTTTACACTCATTGGTGCCACCACCCGAAGCGGACTGCTCACCGCACCCCTCTTATCACGTTTTGCGATCAAATCTCGTCTTGAATATTATACCGCCGATACCCTGCACCGCATCATTGGTCGCTCCGCCAACCTTTTGAAAGTACCAATAGAAACGACCGCCATTGGCGAGATCGGAAGAAGAAGCCGCGGTACGCCCCGCATTGCAAACGGACTGCTTCGACGCGTGCGGGATTTTGCGCAAGTGCTCAACGATGGGCAAATCGATATTGGCATCACTCGTCACGCCCTAAAAGCCCTGAACGTAGATGAACACGGACTCGATGAAATGGATAACCGAATCCTCAGCACGCTCATCGAGAAATTCAAAGGAGGACCGGTTGGGATCACCACCCTTGCTACCGCCGTAGGAGAGGAGGCAGGTACCCTGGAAGAAGTGTATGAACCTTTTTTGATACAGGAAGGATTTTTGCAGCGTACGCCACGCGGACGAGAGGCCACACACAAGGCCTATGAACACCTGGGAAAAAAACGTCCCGGACCAGCCGGGACACTCTTCGAAGAATAAACGGTTGAATTAAGATTTTACTACGAGTCGGAAGCCATTGCCGTGGATGTTCACGATCTCGATGTTCGGATCGTTCTTCAGATACTTGCGCAGTTTGGCAATGTATACGTCCATGCTTCTTCCGTTGAAATAGGTATCGCTTCCCCAGATCTTTTTCAGGGCATGCTCCCTCGGCAACAGATCATTCAGGTGTTCTGCCAGCAATCGCAGCAGGTCGTTCTCTTTGGGCGAAAGGGTTTGAGTTACTCCGTCGTGGGAGAGTTGACGCAACTTGGGATTGAAGTGGTAGGTAGATAGGGTGAATTCGCGGTTCTGGGTTTCCCGATTCTGCTCTTCGTTTCGTTTGAGCATGGCTTGGATCTTCAGCAGCAACACTTCGCTGTCGAAGGGCTTGGTGATGTAATCATCCGCCCCCAATTTGTATCCTTGGATCACATCTTCCTTCATGGTCTTGGCACTGATGAAGAAGAGGGGAATATCCGGATCTACGTCGCGGATCTCTTCGGCCAATTTGAATCCGTCCATATGAGGCATCATTACGTCAAGCAGACAGATGTCAAATTTCTCACGCTGAAAAGCGGCTAGTCCCAGCCGGCCATCTCGCTCCAGCACTACCTCAAAATCATTGAGCTCGAGATAGTTTTTTAATACGCCTCCTAAGTTGGTGTCATCTTCGCAGAGCAGGACACGGGCTTTTGTCGTTTCCATGATTGGCAGATTTTGGTTTTCGGGAAGATTCCCGAACTCAAATAAAGATAAATCAATTGCAGCCCCCTTGAATTGACTCTGGAATTTTTTGTTAAATCGTCTTTATGAGATCTTTATCGCCCGCGTACGCTCCTCCGGGGCAGTGCAGCAGGGCTATGTGATCAAGGCCGGGTTCCTCAAAGCGCCATTCTGATGCTGGAACGGGAAGAGGATCTATGATCGGTTCACGCGTAGCTGACCGGATTCATCCAATTTCAAACGTCCCTCGCCGATCAAAAAATCCACCGCTTCTTTCAACGTCTCCGTACGGATGGAAGCCAACTGATCTTTTAGTTGCAGCCAGTCCATCGGTTGCGTCTCGATTGTTCTCCATACAACCTGCTGAACGGATGCGGCATTGGGCGGATTTAATTTCTTCTTTTTTTCCAGGCATTGATCACAGATCCCACAGTCGCTTCCGTCGGGGTCGCCAAAATAATTTCCGATCCATTTGCTTCGACAGCTTTTCAGCTGAATATAGGTTTGCATGGCACGCAGCCGGTTCTCCGCTTCTTTTTTGCGAAACGTGTAACGAGCGGGATTGAGTGCAATCTCGCTGGCCGAAGCACGGGGCAACAACAGTTGGATCTGCGGCTTTTCTTTTTTGGGATGGTACTCGATCAGTCCCTGTACCTGCAACCGGTTCAGGAGTTGGAAGACATACTCTTTATCCCACCTCAACGCCCTTGCCAACACGAATTCAGAGATACCGGTTGGCTGATCCCGAATGCCGCCGTACTGCCGGAGGATCGTTTTCAAAAGCTCCATTTCCCTCGGAAAATCGACCTCATATTGTTCCATCTCGGCCCGATCGGCCAGCACCTGTATCCGGGCCGGAATAAACACCTCCTCGTTGTAACTGAGCCATTGGTTTTCTTCCAGAAGGGCAAATGCTTGCTTCATCGAATAGGTGTGATGTTTGAATTTGCGCCGAAAATCCAACAGATCAAAATCAAACCATTCTCCCGCTCCGGCCCCCACGGGCATTTGTAAATAATTGGCGACCGATTGATAGATCTGTCTGACTTCCTCTAAGGAGGGAAACTGCAGCCGATTCTTTTCTTCCAATTCCGATAAAGTACCGGGTTCGGTCAGCAAGATGGCATAGGCCATTTTTCCATCGCGACCAGCCCGGCCCGCTTCCTGATAATAATTTTCCATCGAATCGGGCGCATCCAAGTGCACCACAAAACGCACATCGGATTTGTCGATCCCCATCCCAAAAGCATTGGTGCAAACCATTATACGAGTTGATCCTTGCATCCATTCGGCTTCCCGTTGTTTCCGCTGGTCGGGCGTTAGTCCCGCGTGATAAAACGAAACGGAGGGATCCCACTGGGCGATGGCTTCGGACATCGCTTCTACCCCCTTGCGACTTCTTCCGTATACAATGCCCGTTCCCGGTAATTTTTCGAGGATCTGCCGAAGGCGGTGTTTTTTATCGGGGACAAGCAAAACACTGTACGATAAATTGGGTCGGTCGAACGAATTTCGAAACCGTTTCCATTTTGTAGAGTCCTCTTCCGTGCGCGAAAGTTTCGTACAAATATCATCCTGGATGGCCGGGGTAGCCGACGCCGTGAGGGCCAGCATCGGAACGGAGGGCAGCAGCGATCGGATCTCGGCAATGCGCAGGTAGGCGGGACGAAAATCATATCCCCATTGAGATATACAGTGCGCTTCATCTACGGCAATGCCCTGAATATTCAGTGCCGGCAGGTATTCCAAAAACAACGAACTCCCCAATCGCTCCGGTGATACGTAAAGCAGTTTGCAATTGCTCTCTCCGGCGAGGGTGAGGACGTTGATCACGTCGGCCCGACTCATTCCGGTATGAATGGCAAAAGCGGTGATGCCTCTTTTTCGCAAATTTTCTACCTGATCGCGCATCAAGGCAATCAGGGGCGAAATGACCAGAAATAATCCCGGTTTCATCAATGCGGGCACCTGATAGCAGATCGACTTGCCGCCACCGGTGGGCAAGATGGCGAGCGTATCATTACCGGACAGGATGGAGTCGATGATCTCGGTTTGTCCGCGACGAAAGGCATCATAGCCCCAATAGCGTTTTAGTATCGAGGCAGCAGTAGACAATCAATAAACTTTTTTCACGAAAAGACGAACGGAGTTGATGGCCAGCACAACATCGCTCATGCCCATGATGAGGGCACCCCAAGTGGGCTCAAGATAACCGAAGGCAGCTACGGGAATGGCAACGATATTGTACGCAAACGCCCAGAAGAGGTTTTGCTGGATGGTGAGAAAGGTGTGTCTTCCTAACCCAAGTGCCATGGGTAAATTTTTCAATCCCTTGTTCATCAACACCACTTGCGCCGTTTGCATAGCGATCTGTGACGCTTCATTCAGCGAAATACCAATGGTGGCCTTGGCCAGAGCCGGGGCATCGTTGATGCCATCGCCCACCATGGCGGTGGGGGTTTGAGCCGACCAAGTGCCGATCTTTTCCAGTTTTTGTTCCGGTGTTTGTTCCGCGATCACGGTGTCAATTCCCAGTTCCTTGGCAAGGACATCGCATTTGGATTGGCGGTCGCCACTCAACAATACGGTCTCGATCCCGCGGGCATGTAAATGCTCAATCACGGATTTTGCCTCGGGACGGATCTGATTCCGCACGTCAATCCATCCCAACAGTTTTCCGTCGCGAATAATGTAGACATTGTGATCGGAATCTTTGGTTAGCTCCGCAGCTGCTTTGTACGACCCGGCAATGTAGGTTCTTCCCTCCGCATCAATTGCTTTCATTCCTAATCCCTTTACTTCTTCAATGCTTTTCCAGCGGATCTCGTCTGGGGATTTCCATTGCTGTTGGATGCATAGCGCGATCGGATGATTCGAGTATTTCTCTAATGAATAGGCGATCTTCTTAAAATCAACTTCCTCCATTCGCTCCGCTTGCTCAATCTTGTATTGAGCGATCTCGAATTTTCCGGTGGTCAGGGTGCCTGTTTTATCAAACACCACCTTGCGGATGCTCTTGAATAATTCCAGGCTGGTGGCATTGCGAAATAGAATGCCGTTGCGGGCGGCACGGCCGAGTCCCACGGCGATCGCGGCCGGCGTGGCAAGTCCCATAGCACAGGGACAAGCAATTACCAACACGGCAATACTATTCAAGAGGGCATCGGCGAATTCACCGCGGATGATCCAGGTAAGGGTGAAGGTGAGGGTGGCGATGCCAAGCACGACGGGGATGAAGACCGCACTGATCCGATCGGCCAATTGTTGGATGGGTGGTTTTTCGCCCTGTGCTTGTTTGACCAGTTGGATGATATTGGCGAGTATCGTGTCTTCGCCGATGGCGGTGACTTGTGCTTTTACGGTTCCGTCGGTGATCAGGCTGCCCCCGATCAGGAAGTCTTTTTTCTCTTTTCGGATGGGTGCGCTTTCGCCGGTGAGGATGGATTCATTGGCATGTACTTCGCCCCAGAGGATCTTGCAGTCGATCGGTACTTGTTCGCCGGATTTGATGAGGATTAGGTCGCCCACGTGCAGCGCCGTGTTCTCGACGGTAAACAATTGCTCCTGATGTTGGTCATCAAAGGCGATCATGTTGGCCATCACTTTTTGAGAACGCACCAGCTTGTTGAGTTCGCGTTGGGTGGATCCGATCGAGGCCTCTTCGAGGTAATTGCCCAAGAATACTAGCGTCAGGATCGTGGCGGCGGTTTCGTAGAAAAGATATTTTTCGGGCTGTCCCGTCAGCGAACCATACAAACTGTACACAAATGCCGCTGTGGCTCCGATGGCGATCAGCACATTCATGTTGGGCATTCGGTTGCGAAGACTTTTCCAGGCGCTTCGCCCGAAATAGCCCATGCCTACGGCATAGACCGGTAAGGTCAGACCCAATTGTACCCAATGGTTCATCAACCAATGCAAGTGTAGGCCGGGAATCATATGACTCATGAGCAACGCGGTGAACGGAAAGCAGAACCAAAAGCGTTGCAGGTGCGATTTGAACCAGAGATTACGGATCTTTTCGCGTTTGTGCTCAACTACCTCGTATCCCAGATCCTGAATGCCCGTGGCCAATGTATTTTCTTTTTCGGTGCCCGGATTTTCAAAACTGACATGCCCCGTGGCGTAATTCACCTTCACGGCCTGCATGCCTTTCTTCTCCAAGTATTTGTGGATGTGCAGGGCACAAGTATTGCAGTCCATTCCCTCGACTCGCCAGGCGACTTTTTCCATACTGCAAAGATAGTTTAGAGTTTAGGGTTTGGGGTTTAGCAAATTCTTCGAATTCAGGAACAAATAGTACTGCGAACTAAACTCTAAACCCTGCTCGCTAAACTATCTTCGTGATATGTCTCACACCTACCCCTTATCTCAAATCGACCAGGCTGCACAGTGGCTGTTGGGACAGATCGGTTCGGCGCGGGTGATTTGTTTTCAGGGCGAGATGGGGGCCGGAAAAACGACTTTGATCCAGGCGATCTGTCGCCAAAAGGGGGTGGAAGGGTCGTTTGGGAGCCCAACCTACCCCATCATTCACGAATACGGCTTGGCAACGGGCGATGCCGTCGTATATCACATGGATTTTTATCGCTTAAGCGGAGTCGACGAGGCCGAGCGGTCAGGGGTAGGGGAGGCATTGCACAGTGGTGCGCTTTGTTTGGTGGAGTGGCCCGAGCGGGTACCGGAGATGCTTTCTTCGGATGCGGTTTGGGTTCAGATTCATGTGGTGGACACGGATTCACGCAGTCTGCAGCTGCTGAATAAATAGTATATTTGGAGTCACCCTTTTTTCATGAGTCAGCAAAAACCTAAGATCGACCCGGGCATCAGTATACAGGCCCTGGAGGAGACACTGGAGGTGATCCCCAAGCCGGCAGGAATGACCTTGGGTATTCCCAAGGAAATCGCCTTTCAGGAGAACCGGGTGGCGCTGACCCCCGATGCGGTGAATTTATTGGTGAACAATGGTCACCAAGTCGTAGTCGAACACAACGCCGGCGAAGCTTCTCATTTTAGCGACAAAGATTATGCCGATGCGGGTGCCCGGATTGTTTATGAGCGTTCGGAGGTGTTTCAGGCTCCGGTACTGGTGAAGAGTGCCCCCATCATTGAGGCCGACCTACCGCTGTTGCAACTGCATCAGCACATCATCTCTCCGATTCATTTACCGGGTATGACTCCGGAGATCTTGGAGAAGATGATGGAAAAGCGCGTCACGGCCCTTTCGTTTGAGCATTTGAAAGACGACAGTGATTCATACCCGATCGTGCGCAGCATGAGTGAGATCGCCGGTTCGGCCGTGATGCTGATCGCGGCTCAATATTTGGGTTCGGCCAATCACGGCAAAGGTGTGTTGCTGGGTGGGATCTCCGGCATCGCTCCCACGAAGGTGATCATCATTGGGGCGGGTATCGTGGGCGAATACGCTGCCCGTACGGCTTTGGCCCTGGGAGCTTCCGTGAAAGTTTTTGATAACGATGTGTACAAGCTAAAGCGCTTGCAGAATAATATCGGGCATCGGTTGTGGACATCCGTCATTGAACCTCGGTTACTGGCCAAGCAACTGAAGACCTGTGAAGTGGCGGTGGGGGCGCTCAGTTCTGAATCGGGACGTACGCCCATGGTGGTGACCGAAGAGATGGTCAATAATATGCGCTTGGGTTCCGTGATCATTGATGTAAGCATCGATCGCGGGGGGTGTTTTGAGACCTCTGAGATTACTTCGCATGAACAGCCCGTCTTCACCAAATACGGAATCATTCATTACTGTGTACCCAATATTCCCTCCGGATTTTCACGCACGGCTTCTCAGGCGATCAGCAATGTGCTCACTCCGTTGTTGATCGAGGCCGGCAGCGAAGGGGGGTTGGAAAATCTGATCTGGCACAAGATCCATTTGCGCAATGGCATTTATTTGTTCCGTGGGGCGCTGACCAATTTTTACATGAGTCAGCGGTTCGATCTAAAATATACCGACCTCAATTTGCTCATCGCTTCCCAGCGATAATTCCCTTTTTATTTGAAATCCTGAATGTCGAGTCGATGCGTACAAGAGCGGATCTCGTTCTCGTCGTTGCTGCAGATCACAACTAGTTTTTGCTCGGTCAATTCTGCTATTAAGCGGTGATAGAGTTCAATACCCGCTGCATCGAGGTTGGTGCAGGGTTCGTCGAGCAGCACAACCGACTTGGAGGAGAACAGGGCTTGTCCCAATTTTACGCGTTGTTTCATCCCCGAGGAGAAATAGCGGATCTGTTTATGCTTGGCATGAGCCAGTCCCAGCTGCTCGCAAATTGATTCCGGGGTAAATCCGGACAGTAGCGGGTGGAAGGTGGATTGAAATTTCCAGAATTCCATCAGGTTCATTTCTTCCACCACTTCGAGGTAGGGGGCCGCGATGGCGACGTGTTCAAAAAACTTGTCGTCGGCCACGAATTTTCCATAAGGATCAATTGCCAGCAGGCGTCCTTCACTGAGCCAGCTATAACCGGCCAGCGTTTGCAGGAGGGTGCTTTTGCCGGACCCATTCGGTCCAACAATGGCGTATTTCACTCCGGCATGGAAGGTGAACTCAACATGACGAAAGATCCAATCGTAATTGAATCGTTTGCCGGCATCAGATAGGGAGATCGTCATCGGAGGCCCCTTTGGTGAAGCGTTTGATGATGCCGCGGCCACTTTCCCGGATGAAGGTTACGATCTCATCGCGCTCATCGGTAGCGGCCATATCTTCTTCGATGTATTCAACGGCCTGGCTGGTGTTGAATCCGCGGTTGTACAAAATGCGATAGATGTCGAGGATGTGGTTGATGCGTTCGATGCTGAATCCTCGGCGCTTGAGTCCGATCGAATTCACTCCCGCATAGCTAAGCGGTGTGCGACCGGCTTTGATGTAAGGGGGAACGTCTTTGCTGACCAGGGATCCGCCGCTCACGAAGGAGTGCTGACCAATCTTGACGAATTGGTGAACGGCACACATACCGCCCAAGATGGTCCAATCACCAATGGTAACGTGTCCGGCCACCTGCGTGTTGTTGCTCATGATGCAATTGTCGCCCACGAAACAATCGTGCGCAAAATGGCAATAGGCCATGATCAGGCAATTCTTTCCAATGACGGTCTTCTCGCGGTCCTTCGTGCCCCGGTTGATGGTCACGAATTCCCGAATGGTGGTGCCGTCGCCGATGAATACGTTGGAATATTCGCCTTGGAATTTGAGGTCTTGGGGAACGGCGGAGATCACGGCCCCCGGAAAGATCCGGCAATTCTTGCCGATCCGAGCGCCTTCCATGATGGTGACGTTCGACCCGATCCAAGTGCCTTCGCCGATCTCTACGTCCTGGTGAATGACCGTAAACGGATCGATCTTCACGTTGGGCGCGAGTTTGGCGTTGGGGTGTATATAGGTATGAGGATGAATCATTTCCGCAGGTCGACAAAAATACCCTTTTCATAGAGAAACCCCGTCAGTGACTCTGCTAAACTGTAAAAACCTCCTAAAAATCCTTTCACGGGCTTTCGGGCGAGGGGAATGCCTAATTTTACGCCATGCTTCAGTCGCTCTTCATTGATCCTGCCTATCAGGGCTTGTTGGGCAATCCGCTTCCACAATATCGGGAGCGGGTGCAGTTGATACCCGGCTCGGTGAAATATACCATGCGGCGGTATGAGCGACTGGGTGACTGGACCGAACCCGATGAAGGCCTTTTGGTTTATCAATACGAGGAAGCCAATCCCTCGGAATCTCGTCTCGAACTTCATTTTTGCATCACTGGAAAAGTTTCCGAGGGCGGATTTTCAAACAACGCTTCGGAACCCATCGAAACGGCCGACCTGATCAGTTTTCGATATTCGGCCAAGCATTTGAGTCGGTGGACCTCTCAGCGCGGAACCAAAAACGGGATCATCGATCAGCTCCTTGGATTCAAGCGAGCGGTTCCTTTTCGTCAATCCATTCCGCTGAATTCGTCGATACAGGATACGCTACAAAACCTGTTGAACCATTCTTATCAGGATCACCTCGAAAATATTTTTGTGAATGCGCAGTCGCAGATGTTGCTGCTTCATTCGCTGGATTCCATCGAGCGTCCGGCTGAAACCGAAATGGCCCCTTTCCTTTCACAGCCTGCCGAACGGGAAAAGATCGAGCAGGCGCGCGAGTGGTTGGTGGAGCATATCGGTGAGCCGATTACGATCAAGGAGCTCAGCCGCAAGGTGGCGATGAACGAATGCTACCTGAAAAAAGGATTTCGGTTGATGTACGGCATTACCATATTTGATTTTTATCAAAGTCAACGTATGGAATATGCCCGGTATTTACTCTACGAGAAAGAACTTAGTGTAACCGAAGTGTCGGTTCGTTTGGGCTATTCATCCATCTCTCATTTTTCGACCGCGTTCAAGAAGTATAGCGGACTTAATCCTGTTGATCTGTTGTGGGGAGAGCGTGCTACGATGGAAGGAGCTACTCAATAAAATCTTGGTTTTGGCGTTATTGAATTTTCCACTTGAAAATCAATATCTTCCTACAATGGCTACTCCGGTTATTCGAAATCTTGTAGGCTTTTTTCTGTTGGCGGGTTTGGGGCTGATCGCTTGTCGTCATCAACCCCTTCTTCCGAATGGCGGTGCGACCATTTCTGCGAACTGCAGCACCGATACGGTTTATTTTGTAAATGACGTATTGCCTTTGCTTCAGTCGAACTGTGCCATGAGCGGTTGCCACGACAATGGCACGGCAGCCGATGGGGTACGCATGACCAATTATGCCAACATTTTGGAAGAGGTGAAGCCCGGAAATGCGAACGACAGCAAACTTTATAAAGTGATCATTAGAACCGACAACGAACGGATGCCTCCACCTCCGCGCGCTGCCTTTACATCGGCACAAAAAGCGCTGATCCAAAAATGGATCAATCAAGGCGCAAAGAATAATATGTGCCTGAGTCGTTGCGATACGAACAGTTTTACTTATGCCGGCGCGGTGAAGCCATTGATCGACACGAAGTGTGTGGGTTGTCATAGTCCCGGCAACTTGGGAGGAGGCATCGATCTTTCAACGTATACCGGCACGCGCTCGGTGGCGCTCAACGGAAAACTTTATGGATCAATCGCACAACTCTCCGGCTTTTCACCCATGCCCAAGAACAGCGCTAAACTATCTACCTGTGAGATCCGTCAAGCTCAGCGATGGATACAGGCCGGGGTCTTAAATAATTGATCTTATGTTTCTGAATCGTTACATCTCCCTCTTGATTTTCGGATTGGTCTTGCTTATGTCTTGTTATTACGACAAAGAAGAATTGCTGTATGGCCCCTCCCTGCCCTGTACCGACAGTACCGGAACCATTTCCTACACGGCAAAAGTGGTGCCCATTCTGCAGACGAGTTGTTATGGTTGCCATAGCGGGGGAAGTCCGTCGGGCGGACAAGCCATGGGCAATTATACAGCTGACAAGGCCATGGCCCTGAACGGAAAGTTGTTGGGTACGATCACTCATGCAACCGGTTATTCGACCATGCCCAAGGGAGGCGCGCAACTCTCCGCTTGTAAGATCGCTGTTGTTCGTAAATGGATACAGGCGGGCGCACTCAATAATTAAAACTTAAACTATGTTTCGATCAACTGTTTTTAAATGGATCCTGGCAGCCGTTTTATTGCTTGCGGTTCTTGGCGGGTATTACGCATATACCGAGTACAATCGGCGTGCCCCTTCTATGTCGGACGCCAAGGCTGCTTTCAGTCTGACTGCTTCGGAAGCCCTAAAGGCCTTTGAAGCGAATCCGGAGGAAGCCAAAAAAAAGTATATGGATCAGGTATTGGAGCTCAGCGGTCCTGTTGCGAAGATCGAAAAAGACGAAAAAGGGTTTTATACGATCGTTCTGGGTGAGCAAGGCTCCCTGTCGGCCGTGCGCTGTGTGGTAGACAGCTTGTTTACCTCGGCTGCCGCCAACTACACAGTGGGCGCAAGGGCCTCTGTGCGGGGTGTATGTGTGGGATATTCGGCCGATGATATGGGACTGGGTTCCGATCTCTTGCTGAATCGCTGTTATCCAAAATAATTATTTAAAGATTAAATCTCGTCTATGAAAAAGTATCTTTTCTTGTTTTCCCTCTTGGCTATAACAGCCACTGCTTCCGCTCAGAAATATTTTACCAAGAACGGCACCATCAGTTTTGATGCCACCGCTTCCGGTTCGCCTGAAAATATTACGGCCGATAACCGAACCGTTACCTGTGTGGTCGACGGATCGAATGGCAACATTCAATTTAAGTCCACCATGAAAGCCTTCACCTTTGAGCGGGCCCTGATGCAAGAGCATTTCAATGAAAATTATGTAGAAAGCGACAAATATCCCGAGGCGGTATTTAAAGGAGTGATCACGAATGTTTCAACCATCTCTTTTGGGAAAGACGGAAGTTATCCGGCTACGGTCAAGGGAAAATTGACTCTGCACGGCGTGGAGAAAGAGGTGGAATCGGCCGGGACGATTATAGTAGCCAAGGGGAAGGTGACCGCCAAAGCCAATTTCAATGTCTTGCTTTCTGACTACAACATCAAAGTGCCATCCGTTGTTGCCGACAAAGTAAGCAATACAGCCAAGATCGCCGTGAATTGTGGACTTGAACCGTTAAAATAAAACTACATGAGATTTTCCTCCAAACCCACCCTGCTTGTTTTTCTTATTCTTTTTACCAGCTGGCTTCATGCGCAGGATGATTTGTTGGGCTTGGTGGGAGAGGACGAGCCTAAAAAAGAATACGTCAAGGCAGCTTTCAAATCCAGTCGCGTAATCAACGCTCATTCGATGGAATTTATCAATCCGGGTACGATGGATTTTCGCATCCTGCACCGGTTCGGCAACATCGATCAAGGGCTCAAGAATTTTTTCGGATTGGACCAGGCGTCGATGCGGATGGGATTTGATTTTGGGCTGCGCCCGAATCTGATGGTAGGGGTTGGAAGAAGTACCTACAAAAAAGAAGTGGACGGATTTATCAAGTACGCCCCGCTTCGTCAATCAAAAGGGCCGGGCAGTTTTCCGGTGACGGTGGCACTGGTGGCAGGGATGACAGTTGACGGACTTCCCTGGTCCGACCCCACGCGCGAGAACTATTTTACCTCCCGGCTGGCATATTATTTTTCTGCCATCGTCGGCCGCAAATTCAGCGATGCCTTCACCCTTCAGATTACGCCCACGGTAGTCCACAAAAATCTCGTGCAATTGCAAACCGATGTCAATGACATTATGGGGGTTGGGGTAGGCGGGCGACTCAAGCTGAACAAACGAATGGCGCTGACGTGGGATTACACTCAGGTATTCAACGGCCTGACCGACGGATATCAAAATCCACTTTCACTGGGGTTGGACATTGAGTCTGGCGGCCACGTGTTTCAACTGCACATATCCAACTCCGCCGGCATGAACGAACGTGCTTTTATCACCGAAACCACCGGCCAGTGGGGAAAGGGAGAAGTTCGAATGGGATTCAATCTTTCCCGAATGTTCCAGCTGAAAAAGAAAAAAAGTTGATTCCCACGTCTTCGTATAAGATCCTTTATCCCCTTCGCGTAGCCAAGAGCCGGATCGCCGGCTCAGGGGCCTATGCCACTACGGTGATTCCGGCGCGTCGCAAGATCGGCGACTTGGGCGGCGTAATTATCTCCATGAAACAAGCCCGTGCCCTGATCCGAAACAAAAAGGTCATCAACTTGGTGGAGTTGGACAACAACCTGGCCCTGAATGCCTCGGCCAATCCAAATGACATTCGCTTCATCAACCATTCCTGCGCCCCCAATACCTTTATGTGGGTCTTGAAAAACCGCGTTGAGTTTTACGCGCTTCGGCGAATCCGAAAAGGGGAGGAGCTGAGTTGTGATTACGGAGAAACCCATCACGAGGGCACCCTGCCTTGCCGGTGTGGGGCTGCAAACTGTCGGGGTTTTATTTAAAAAGGGTTGATGTATCTTTATCCTCCCTTTTTACTTATAAAACCACCCTATATGAAACGCATTCTCTTTTCTTCCCTTCTTGTCTTGTCCTTTCTGTTTGCACAAGCACAGCCCCCTGCCGGGGATGCCAATGTGGGCGATAGCTACGGCGCAACATTCAAAGTAGAAGAGGCCGTCAGCCTGCAGGATGTAGCCAAAAAACTAAAAGGGGGTTCTGCCGTTCCGGAACAAATGCAAATCACCGCCAAGGTACTGGACGTCTGCCCGAAAAAAGGTTGCTGGCTGAAGCTGGAGTTGTCGGATGGCGAAACCGCTACCGTTAAAATGAAGGATTATGGTTTTTTCCTCCCCGTTGCTGCCATCGGTAAGAAGGTGGTGGTGAATGGCGCCGTAACCTTGAAAACCGTCTCCGTTGCCGAGCAAAAGCACTATGCGGAAGATGCAAAAAAATCCCAGGCCGAGATCGATGCGATCAAAGAACCCAAACAAGAAATCAGGGTACTGGCCAGCGGCATCCAAATTGTTCAATAATTTTTTAGGCTGTACGGTTTAGGGAACAGGGTTTAGGGTTTAGTCTCAGCGCCTATTTCTTCTCTAAACCCCAAACGCTAAACCCTAAACTGTTCATACGCTCATGTACCGCGAATTCACCGTCCTAAATCTGCCCGCCCTTGAAAAGGAGGTATTGGAAAGGTGGGGTCGTGAAAAAACCTTCGAGCAAAGCGTTGCACACCGCGAGGGCAAAGCGCCTTTTGTGTTTTATGAGGGACCACCCAGTGCCAACGGCCTGCCCGGGATCCACCACGTGATCTCCCGAACGCTGAAAGACCTGGTTTGTCGCTACCAAACCATGCGGGGGTATCAGGTAAAGCGAAAGGGGGGGTGGGATACACATGGACTGCCCATCGAGCTCGGCGTCGAAAAAGAGCTGGGCATTACCAAAGAAGACATCGGGGTGAAGATCACGGTGGAAGAATACAACCGGAAATGTCGAGAGGCGGTGTTGCGGTACAAGGACAAATGGGACCAGATCACAACCCAAATGGGATACTGGGTTGATCTCCAACATCCCTACATCACATTTGAAAACGGGTATATCGAAACGCTCTGGTGGCTGCTGAGCGAACTCTACAAAAAAGGATTGCTTTACCAAAGCGTCAGCATTCAGCCCTATTCACCGGCGGCGGGTACCGGACTCAGCTCCCATGAACTCAATCAGCCCGGCACGTACAAAGACGTGAAGGATACTTCGGTCGTGGCGATGTTTAAGGCATTACGGACGGATCGCTCCGAATTTCTATTCGAGAAATCGGGCGGCGCGGAATGTTTCTTTCTGGCCTGGACCACCACACCCTGGACACTTCCCTCCAACCTGGGCCTCACGGTGGGGGCCGACATCGATTATGTGTTGGTCAAATCGATCAATCCCTATACCCATCAGGTCATACACGTAGTATTGGCGGAAGCGTTGTTGGGAAAGCACTTCAAAGAAGAGGGAAAGGAGGGCGATTTCAGTCCGTACCAGGAAAAAGACAAGATCGTGCCCTGGCACGTGTTGCACCGCTTTAAAGGATCCGAGATAGAAGGTTGTCGCTACGAACAGTTGCTTCCCTTCGATGCAAACCGACCTGAACAGGCAGCAGGCGATCCGTTTCGGGTACTGACCGATTCATTTGTGACCACCGAAGATGGAACCGGTATCGTGCATACCGCTCCGGCCTTCGGAGCAGATGATTACAAAGTAGGAAAGCGCTATGGCATTGGTATACTCACGATGGTTGACCGCGAAGGAAAATTCGTAGACGGACTGGGCGAATTCAGCGGTCGCTATGTCAAAAATTATAAAGACCAGAAAGATTATGTTGACGTGAACGTCGACATCGCCGTCAAACTGAAAAAAGAAAACCGGGCTTTTAGGGTTGAGAAATACGTGCATGCCTATCCGCATTGCTGGCGTACCGATAAACCGATCTTGTACTACCCACTGGATGCCTGGTTCATTCGAACCACGGCGTTGCGCGACCGGATGGTGGAACTCAACAAAACCATACGCTGGAAGCCGGCTTCTACCGGCGAGGGACGATTTGGGAATTGGCTGGAAAATATGGTGGACTGGAACCTGAGCCGTAGCCGCTATTGGGGAACACCTCTCCCGATCTGGCGTACGGAAGATGGAAGTGAAACCCTTTGCATCGGTTCGGTGAGCGAGTTAAAACAAAAAATTCAGGAGGCAATTGCCGCCGGAGTAGAAATGCGGGGCATAAAAAAAGGGATGAGCGGACTGGACGCCGCGATCGACGCACTGGTTTCGGATCTGCACAAGCCTTATGTTGATGAAATCGTGTTGCTCAGCCCGGGCGGACAACCCATGCGCCGTGTTCCCGACCTGATCGATGTATGGTTCGACAGTGGTGCGATGCCCTATGCCCAATGGGGATTGCCCGATACGAGTTCCAATGCGTATGGTCCACTGAGTCCGCAAAACTTCTTTGCTTATCACCAACTCAATAGCAACGACGGCGGGTCGGCTTTTCCGGCCAGCTTTATTGCCGAAGGAGTGGACCAAACCCGCGGATGGTTTTATACCCTGCACGCGATCGGCAGCTTGCTGTTTGATTCGGTGGCGTATCAGACGGTTGTCAGCAACGGATTGGTGTTGGACAAGAACGGAAATAAAATGAGCAAGCGGCTGGGCAATGTGGTGGATCCGTTTCTGACCATTGACAAATACGGCGCCGATGCTACGCGTTGGTATTTGGTGACCAATGCTTCTCCTTGGGACAATCTCAAATTCGATCAGGACGGGATACAGGAGGTGCAACGAAAATTCTTTGGCACCCTGTACAACACCTATCAGTTCTTTGCACTTTATGCCAATCTCGACGGATTCAAATATGCGGAGCCCGATGTGGCATGGGCTGAACGGCCCGAGATCGACCGATGGATTCTTTCTTCCCTGCATACGTTGGTCAAGGAAGTACAAGCAGCCATGGAGGATTATGAGCCCACACATGCCGGGCGGTTGATCGAGGATTTTGTAGACGCGCAATTGAGCAATTGGTATGTGCGGCTTTGCCGGCGTCGGTTCTGGAAAGGCGATTATGGTACCGATAAAATTTCCGCATATCAAACACTCTATGAATGTTTGGAGACGGTGGTTCGGCTGATGGCGCCGATTTCTCCTTTTTTCAGCGACCTGATCTTTCGAGAGCTGAATTCGGTGACGCGTCGCCAGTCGGTCGATTCCGTGCACTTAGCGGATTTTCCGGTTTCGGATGCCCAACGCATCGATACGGGTTTGGAGGAACGGATGCAGTGGGCACAAGATGCCAGTTCGCTGGTGTTGTCGCTTCGCAAGAAAGTCAAGATCAATGTGCGTCAGCCCCTGCAAAAGATGATGATCCCGGTGCTGGATCCGAACATGAAAAAACAACTGGAGCGAGTGGCCGACCTGATCAAGGCAGAGGTGAATGTGAAGGAGTTGAGTTATCTCGATCCGAACAATACGTTTATCCGCAAAAGGATCAAGCCCAATTTCATCGCACTGGGTAAAAAGCTTGGTCCCAAGATGAAAGCGCTCTCCTCGGTTTTGGCTGCGTTCACCCAAGAACAGATCGCCGAGTTGGAGCAAAACGGGATGATCGACGTATCGTTGGATGGCGAGCCATTTTCCCTTCAAGTAGCGGAAACCGAGATCACCAGTGAGGACGTGCCGGGGTGGACGGTAGCCTCCAAGGGACGGATCACGGTGGCGCTGGACCTGAACCTCACCCCGGAACTGCTGGCTGAGGGGCAGGCAAGAGAGCTGGTGAATCGGATTCAAAAGATTCGGAAGGATAGCGGATTTGAATTAACCGACCGGGTGCAAGTAAGCCTTTTTGCACCCCCGGGGCTGACCGTGTCTTTCGGTCGCTTTAAGGACTATATTTGCGCGGAAATTCTGGCTGACGACTTGTCCTTTGAAAACAGTCCCCAAGCCCAGGAAATTCAAATAAACGGTGAAAATCTGACTGTTACAGTCAACAAAAAAGGCTAATATATGGCCATCAAGAAAAAACCCACCCCGAAGAAAGCTGCCAAGCCCTCGGCCAAAGCGAAGCCTGTTGTCAAAAAGCCGGCCGCAAAATCCAAGCCCGTGGCAAAAAAGCCCGCCGCGAAGAAAGTTTCCAAGCCAGCAGCGAAGGCAAAGCCTGTTATCAAAAAGCCAGTGCCGAAGGCCAAACCGGTTGCAAAGAAGATTGTGCCCGGTAAAGCAGCCAAGCCAGCCGCTAAACCCGTTGCCAAGCCCAAAGTGGTTGCCAAACCGGTTGTTAAGGCTCCGGTGAAGCCAGCGGCAAAAGCCCCTGCTAAACCTACAGCAAAACCTACGGTAAAACCGGTAGCAAAACCTGCTTCGGTCAAGCCAGCAGTTGTTGCCAAGCCCGCCGCAGTAGTTACCAAGCCGGCTCCTGCTCCTGCGAAACCGGTTGCGCCTGCTCCGAAGCCTGTATCCAAGAAAAATGATCCGGCCAGTTTGGTTTCGATCAAACCCAAGGCGCCGGTGGTTACCAAGAAAGAACCTCCTCGTCCGGCCAAAGTGGTGATCCCCAAGCTCACCACCAGGAGTGCCGTGAAATACGAACCTGATTTTACCCGTTCGGTGTTGGATTCCAAGCCCAGTTTACCGGCTGGTCCCAGCATGCGTTATTCCGATTCCGACCTCGCCGAGTTTCGCGAGATCATTTCTCGAAAGTTGGATGCGGCCAAAAAAGAGTTGGCGTATTTACAGGGCTTGATCACTCGCAAGGATGAAAGTGGTGATTTTGAAGATGCTCGTTACATGACCATGGAAGACGGAAGCGTGAGCATGGAGCGGGAGCAATTGGGACAAATGGCCAGCCGTCAGATCACCTTTATCGATCACCTTGAAAAGGCCCTGATGCGCATCGAGAATAAAACCTACGGCGTCTGCCGTGTTACCGGTAAACTGATCGACAAGGCCCGACTCCGCGCGGTTCCTCATGCCACCCTCAGTGTGGAGGCAAAGCAAATGAGGAAGTAAGAAAGTTGGTTTAGTGAGCAGCGTTTAGTTCAAAACCTGATTTTTGTAATTCATATGCATTCTTGCTAAACACTAAACCCTGTACCCTAAACTACTCCCCTCAACCATGACTCGAATCCTCTCCATCCTCCTCCTTCTCCCATTCCTTGTTTTTGCTCAACCGCGAGTGATCAGCGGACCCATGTTGGCAGGAGTGGAATTACGGGATGTGCGGGTATGGACGGAAGTATCGCCCGCCGTGAAATCCGTTTCGATTCGGTACGGACAAACCGGAAAAGAAATGACGGGACGAGCTTCTTACCGTGGCGTTTTGGGAAAGGATTTCAATCCCCTTACCATCACGATCGGCGGACTGGAACCCAACACCACCTATGATTACCTGATTTACATCGACGGTAAAAAAACCGACCGGGGTGGGTCTTTTACTACAAAAGAACTTTGGCAATGGCGTAAGCCCGCACCGGATTTTTCTTTTCTCGCTGGTTCCTGCTCATATTTCAATGAAGCAAACTATGACCGACCGGGTCGTTCGTACGGACAAGACTCCAGCATCTTTGAGCCCATGTCAAAAGAAAAAGCAGATTTCATGCTCTGGTTAGGCGATGCCTGGTATTCGCGTGAGGTAGATTATTACAGTGAGTGGGGACTTTGGAACCGGGCCAGCCGCGACCGTTCACTCGCCGTCTTGCAACCCCTTTGGAAAGCGATGGCGCATTATGGAATTTGGGACGACCACGATTACGGTCCGAATAACAGCGGCAAAAGCTATGAGCTCAAGGATGTGAGTCGTCAGGTATTCAATGCCTATTTTCCGAATAAGTCGGCCGGACAGAATGGTCAAGGGATCTATACCAAGATCCAACACAACGATGCGGATTTCTTTTTGGTAGATGACCGCTGGTGGAGAAGCGATGATCGAACCCGCGACTCGATCAATGGGCAGCCCAATCCCGATAAACGTATGTTGGGTGCTCAGCAAATGGAGTGGTTGAAAGATGCCTTGTTGTACAGCAATGCCATCTTCAAGTTTATCGTGATCGGCAGCCAGGCACTCAACCATGTATCGCCCTATGATAAGTGGACTGATTTTCCGGTAGAGCGTCAGGAGTTGCTTGATTTTATCCGGCTTTACAAGATCAATGGAGTGGTCTTTATTAGCGGCGATCGCCATCACAGCGAAGTCATCAAAATGGCTCGCCCGGGTACTTATCCTCTTTACGACGTAACCGTTTCCCCGCTTACATCCGGTACCCATAAGTTCGATGGTCCGGAGGCCAACAATCCGTTGCGGGTATTTGGATTGGACCAAAAGAACAATTACGGAAGGTTTACGATCTCCGGACCGAAAGGTCTTCGTAAACTAACGGTCGATTTCCTGGGCACCAAAGGAGAGAAACTGGGTAGTTGGGAGGTGAATGAGACCGAATTGAAAACACCCCGTTAGTACATGCGCATTGCTTTCGCCTACGATAAGCGACAGGTGATGCAGGCGCTGCGCTATCATTTCATCAGTCGCCTGGAGATCCGCTTGCTGATCATTGCCGTCAATGTTTTTGCCGTTGGATCGGTTGTACTTTATGCTCTGGGTAAGGTTACCCCTTTCGCTTTCTTATTGAGTTCCTGTCTCTGGTTGGTACTGACGATCGCTCTTTGGTGGTTTCTTCCTTGGGTGGTGTATCGGCAAACCAAGGCCTTTCAGTTTGATTTTGAGATGCAGTTCAGTAAATCGGGGGTTGAATTGTTTCGGGAGGGCAGGGGAAATGCCTGGCAATGGCAATCGCTTCATTCCTGGCGGGAGACGCCCTTTTTCTTTCATCTTTACTTCACCGCTCAGTCGTTTTGGTTGGTACCGAAAGAAGCGTTGGAGGATGCGCAACGGCTGCAATTGAGAAATTGGTTGCGTGAAAAGGTGGAGCGCTGATCAGAGTGGTTTTTCCATCACAACATGTGGGATGGTTACCTCGGTAAACGCCAGGCTGGTAACTTTATACCCCATTTTTTCATAGAACCCCACTGCGTGCTCACGGGCATGCATGATCATGTTTTTGTATCCTTGGTCGCGCGCAATATTCTCGGCAAAATTCATCATAGCCTTGCCCACGCCTTTTCGTTGTAGTTTATCCGATACCGCCATTTGCCGAAGCCGAACCGTATGGTCGTTTTCCTTAACCAGCATGCAACAGCCCAGCAGGCTCTCCTCTTCAAAGGCCCCGATGTGAACATGCTTTTGCTCGGTTTCCAATTCGGTGGGTTCCAGCTGCAGACCGAGGGGGCTGCGTAGAATGTCTTGCCGCAGGCGTACCATTTCCAGGTATTCGGGGGTTCCGTGGTCGATGATCTTGAGGGCCATAAAAAATTGCTGGACGATCAATATACGATTTTCCCTCGAACCGAATTTGCGTTCAATGATCTCAGTCGGGTATTAAACAATATGAATCATTCGTTTTCAATCATTTATCCACTATCGGAAAAAAGGTACCGAAAGATGCCAATTTGATCAAATACTATATTTTTGCACCCACAAACAAAACTTAAACACATGTCAGACATCGCATCTCGAGTCAAAAAGATCATCGTGGATAAACTGGGTGTAGACGAAGCCGAGGTAACCAGCGAAGCCTCCTTCACAAACGACCTGGGCGCAGACTCGTTGGATACCGTAGAACTCATCATGGAGTTCGAAAAAGAGTTCAACATCTCTATCCCGGATGAGCAGGCTGAAACCATCACGACTGTTGGACAGGCCATTACCTATTTGGAAGAGCATTCCAAGTAAGTCGACTCTGAGTCGTCAGCCGAACTTCGACGAAACGACTGATACATGATTATCCGCCTTCTTGATCGGACTACCGGCTTGAGAAGGCGGTTTTCATTTTAATCCAAATCTTCTGACTAACTTGCTTCTATGGAATTGAAACGCGTTGTGGTGACCGGCATTGGCGCCATCACTCCGATCGGGAACAACTTGGACGATTACTGGAATGCCCTCTTGGCCGGCAAATCCGGTGCGGGTCCCATTACTCAATTCGATGCCAGTAAATTCCGTACCCGTTTTGCCTGTGAGATCAAGAATTTCGATCCCACCCAATTTCTCGATAAAAAAGAAGCCCGCAAGCTCGACCGGTTTGCGCAACTAGCTCTTGCCGTGAGCGACCAGGCTTTGGCAGATGCCGGCCTGAATAAGGAAAACATCGATCCCGATCGGGTGGGTGTGGTATTTGCCAGTGGGATTGGCGGACTCATCACCTTTCAGCACGAGGTAACCGAATTCGCCAATGGAGATGGAACGCCGCGCTTCAATCCTTTCTTCATACCAAAAATGATCTTGGATATTGCAGCTGGACATATTTCCATGCGGCACAACCTACGCGGACCCAATTTTGCCGTGGTAAGTGCTTGTGCCAGCAGCACGCATGCCATCATGGATGCATTTAATCTGTTGCGGTTGGGGAAAGCGGATATCATTTTATCCGGCGGAGCCGAATCCGTGATCAGCGAGGCCGGGGTAGGGGGGTTCAATGCCATGAAGGCCATGAGTGAGCGAAACGACGATCCCCATACGGCCAGTCGCCCATACGACAAAGACCGCGACGGATTCGTCATGGGCGAAGCGGCCGGTTGTTTGGTTCTGGAAACACTCGACAGTGCATTGGCGCGTGGTGCCCGGATCTACTGTGAAGTGGCGGGTGCCGGTGCTACAGCCGATGCTTATCACATCACCGCGCCGCATCCGGAAGGATTGGGTGCGAAGAACGTGATGATCGCGGCTCTGGCGGAGGCCGGCATGCAGCCGGATGAGATCGATTATATCAATACGCACGGTACCTCCACGCCCATTGGAGATGGAGCAGAGGTCAAGGCCATTACGCAGGTATTTGGGGCGCATGCATATCAATTGAACATCAGTGCAACGAAATCCATGACCGGTCACTGCCTCGGCGCGGCGGGTGTCATCGAAGCCATTGCGAGCATCAAGGCCGTGATGCACGACATTGTACCCCCCACCATCAATCACTTCACCGACGATCCGGAATTGGATCCCAAACTGAATTTCACGTTCAATACACCCCAGGCGCGTCCGGTGCGGGCGGCGCTGAGCAATACCTTTGGTTTTGGCGGACACAATGCGTGTGTGATCGTGAAAAAATATGGCGGATCCTAGCAGCTTTCTTCACCGGATATTCGGATCGGCCGAACAACGGATCTTCCGAAATAACTTGCGCAACCTGCTGGGATTTCGTCCCCGTAACTTCTCCCTTTACGAAATGGCCCTGACCCATCGGTCGCTCAAAGAACCGATCGACCAAAACAACGAGCGCCTTGAATTTTTAGGGGATGCGATCCTGAGTTCCCTCGTGGCCGAGTACCTGTTCAAGCGTTATCCGTACAAGGAAGAGGGTTTTTTGACGGAGATGCGAAGCAAAATGGTGAATCGCCAACAGCTAAATGACATTGCCATTCGGATGGGACTGAACAAGCTTGCCCTTTTCAATCGCAACGACGGAGCTCTGCGCAGCAGCCAGATCTTTGGAAACACGTTGGAGGCCCTGGTGGGCGCTATTTATCTCGATCAGGGCTATGCCTATACCGATAAATGGGTGCTAAGAAACCTCATACAGCCTCATTTGTCGATGGACGATCTCGAGAGCATCGACCTGAACCTGAAGAATAAATTATACGGTTGGGTAAATCGCCAGGGCAAAACGCTGGAATTCGTAACCCTCCATGAAAAACTGGAACGCGGCCGACGGCTCTTCACCATCGCCGCGGTCATCGATGGCGAACGCATCGCAGAAGGGAAAGGGTTCAATAAGAAAGATGCCTCTCAAGTGGCGGCACAGGAAGCGATTTTGATTCTCGAGATCGAGTAGTTTGGATAGTTTGGGCAGTTTGGGAGTTTGGGGAGTTAGGGGAGGAGTTGGATGTTGGCTAGTTCTTGGCCCACTTGTTGAATACCTTTTAAAATTCGTTGAGTTTGGCCGAAAGATGGTTTTTTATGTCCATTGATATATTGCGCCAGTAAACTTTGATTCATCCCGATCCGTTCGGATAGTGCCTTCGCATTGATCACTTTATAAAATTCAAAAAACTGAGGAAGGTCGAGTTGAATGCTAAGATTTTTTTCCTTTATTAATTTCTTTTTCTCCTCAAAGAATAAATTCAATGCCTCGATCATTTGGCGCTTCAACTCTTCCAAGGTGTGACCGGTCGTGTATACGGGGTAATCCTTTGCAAAAGCCGAGTATCCCGTTCGGGTCTTTTCGACGATCATTATGATTTTCATATCCGCTGATTCTATTCTATTCCGGCATCCCTTTTTATTTTCTTTTCCAGTCCCCTTACCGACCTCCCGGCTGCCATGATTGGGGCAAACAATTTGACCATTTCGAGTGGGATGCATAAAAATGAGGTGGCTACCCTTCTGTCGCACCACCATCCACCCTGCTCGCTTCAGTAGCCGAAAGAGTTCACTGGATTTCATACAAAGGTAATAAATATATTACCATTCCCCCATCTCAAGGAGGACTGACTTTTCCGAAGATGATAAAGGTGAACGTAAAAATTATACCACAAACCGGAGGCAACTCCCAAACTATCCAAACTGCCCAAACTCCCAAACTCCCAAACTGCCCGCCGCAGGCGGGCCCAAACTAGTCGGCCGGCCGATCGGCACACAATTCAACCAACACCCCCCCGGCCGACATTGGGTGTATGAAGCAGACCAACTTATTATCCGCTCCTGTCTTTGGCTCGCTGCTGAGCAATTGAAATCCCGCGGCCCTTTTTTTCTCCATTTCTGCCCGGATATCTGTGACCGCAAAGGCGATGTGGTGCAATCCTTCTCCCCGTTTTTCAATGAACTGGGCAATGACCCCATCGGGGGTGGTCGACTCCAACAGCTCGATCTTTGTTTCACCCTGCCGGAAAAAAGCCGTTCGGACCTTTTCCGAGTCTACCTCCTCAGTCTTGTAGCAGTTCGTCCCCAATAGCTGTTCGTAACGGGGGATGGCTTCGGCGAGGGACCAGACCGCAATTCCGATGTGTTCCAGCTTTTCCATGGCAGTCAACAGATTAAGAATGGTTTACGCGTAAAGAAATTTCTCATTTCACTTCGAAATTACCATATCCGGTACAACCTTTTGCGGTAATTTTGCGTTCTTCTATTGAACGATAAATCATCATATGCTGAACCTTCCTGTATACCTGGATCACAACGCCACCACCCCCTGCGACCCGCGCGTCGTAGAGGCCATGATTCCCTATTTCACCCAAAGCTTCGGAAATGCCGCTAGCCGCAATCATCCCTTCGGATGGCAGGCCGAAGAGGCGGTTGACTATGCCCGTGAACAAGTAGCCAAACTCATCGGGGCCGATCCCAAAGAGATCATCTTCACCTCCGGAGCCACTGAGGGCGATAACTTGGGCATCAAAGGGGTCTTTGAGATGTATGCCTCCAAGGGCAACCACATCATCACCTGCAACATCGAGCACAAAGCCGTACTCGATACCTGCAAACACATCGAGCGCGAAGGTGGGGGGGTGACATACCTGAACGTAAAGCCAAACGGACTGATCGACCTTCAAGAACTGGAAGCGGCCATCAAGCCCACCACCATCCTGATCGCCATCATGTACGCCAATAACGAGATCGGTACCATTATGCCGGTCCGCGAAATCAGCGCCATCGCCCGCAAACACGGGGTGCTATTCTTTACCGACGGCGTACAAGCCGTAGGCAAGATTCCGGTCGATGTAAACAAAGACGGCATCGACATCATGGCCTTTACGGCTCATAAGATGTATGGTCCCAAAGGCGTGGGTGCCCTCTATGTCCGCCGCAAAAATCCCCGTGTGAAAGTCACCGCCCAGATCGACGGCGGCGGTCACGAACGCGGTATGCGCAGCGGCACCCTCAATGTACCGGGTATCGTGGGTTTCGGAAAAGCCTGTGAGATCTGTATGCAGGAGATGGAATCCGATACCGCCCGCATCATCAAACTGCGCGATAAACTTGAACAAGCGCTTCTGAAAGTGGAAGAATCGTATCTGAATGGCGATAAAGAACAACGCCTGCCACACGTTTCCAATATCTCCTTCAAATATGTGGAGGGCGAGGGACTGTTGATGGGATTCAACAAGAACATCGCCTTATCTTCTGGATCGGCCTGTACCTCGGCCTCTCTGGAACCTTCTTATGTACTCAAGGCATTGGGTTTGGGCGATGACTTGGCGCATAGCTCCCTCCGCTTTGGCCTGGGACGCTATACCACCGAAGAGCAAATTGATTTTACCATCGAGCAGGTAGCCGGCACGGTCAATAAACTCCGCGAGATGAGCCCGCTTTGGGAAATGTTTAAAGAGGGGATCGACCTGGATACCGTTCAATGGGCCCATCATTGATTTTTTAAAATAAAGTAACTTTGCACAACTATGGCATACAGTGAAAAAGTAATCGACCACTACCAGAACCCCAAAAACGTGGGTACGCTGGACAAGTCCAAAAACAGTGTTGGCACCGGTTTGGTTGGTGCTCCCGAATGTGGCGACGTGATGCGCCTGCAGATCGAAGTGGATGAAGCCACCGGCATCATCAAAGATGCCAAGTTTAAAACCTTTGGTTGCGGATCGGCCATCGCCTCCTCCTCCCTCGCTACCGAGTGGCTGAAAGGAAAATCAGTCGACGAGGCCGTGAAGATCGACAACATGACCATCGTGGAGGAACTGAACCTCCCGCCCGTGAAAATCCACTGCTCGGTACTCGCGGAAGACGCCATCAAAGCAGCGATCAACGACTACCGCAAGAAGAATGGGCTGGAAGAACTTCAGTTTGAGGATTCAGTCGTTCATTAGGACTCTGGCCTGCGGCCAGTTTGAGAAGTTTGAATAGTTTGATCGTTTGAGAATTTTTTATGAGTGATACATTAACGATAGAGACGAAGCCACAGAATGCCATTTTCGTGAGTGAAAAGGCAGCGGAGAAGGTGTGGCAGTTGATGCAAGAGGCGGGAGTGGCGGATGATCCTTCCTATTTTTTGCGTGTGGGCGTGGTTGGAGGGGGTTGCTCCGGACTCAGCTATAAGATGGATTTTGATAATGAAAGGGGGGCTACCGACCAAGAATTCGAAGACAACGGCATCAAGGTTGTTACCGATCTCAAGAGTTTTTTGTATTTGGTGAATACCACCCTTGAATTTTCGGATGGATTGAACGGGAAGGGCTTTTATTTCGCGAATCCCAACGCTAGCCGCACTTGTGGTTGTGGCGAAAGCTTTTCCGTGTAATTTTACCGCAACGCCCGGCAGCAATTTTTATCCCGCCCGAAGCGTTACCTTTCTACATGTGGCCGGTTTGTAAAAAAGAACTCCGACAATTTTTTTCCGGTCTGACCGGCTACCTCGCCATCGGGGTGTTTTTAGCCGTGAACGGAGTGGTTCTTTTTGTTTTCAACGACAATCTGTTCGATTTTGGATATGCCACACTGGATCCATTCTTTGCCCTAGCCCCCTGGGTGCTGTTGTTTCTGATCCCTGCCATTACCATGCGCAGTTTTTCCGATGAATTTCGTACGGGCACCTACGAGATCCTGCAAGCTCAGCCCATTTCTACCTTTCGGATTCTTTTTGGTAAATACTTGGCGGCCCTATTGGTGGTATTCATTGCGCTGGTCCCCACGCTGCTTTACGCATTTACCATCAATCAACTGGCGGCCGATCAGGGATTGGATACCGGAGCCACTGCAGGGGCTTATTTCGGTCTTATCCTCTTGGCCGGCGTGTTCGCTGCGATCGGTTTGTATTGCAGCAGCCTCACCTCGAATGCGGTTGTTGCCTTTCTGCTAGCAGCCCTGGGTTGCGGACTCATTCATTATGGAGCGCAGGCCATTAGTCAGCTTCCAATCTTTTTGGGTACGCTGGACTATTACCTCGAGATGGTCGGCATTGAGTTTCATTACCGAAGCATTCGCCGCGGACTTCTCGATAGTCGGGATCTGATCTATTTTCTGTCTGTCATCGCCACGTTCCTATTGCTCACCCAACGCAACCTACAGCGCCGCAAATGATCCGACGCCTGAAACATATTTTTCTGCATCGCGGTGGAGGATGGATCTTACTGCCGGCGTGGCTTTTCCTTAATACACTGGCTTCGGTTCTTTCTTTTCAGATCGACCTGACTGCCGATAAACGATATACGCTGAGTCCCGCTACCCAAAAACTGGTCCGCTCCCTCCAAGAGCCCGTCACGATCGATGTGTTTCTGGAAGGAGAGTTTCCGGCTGGTTTTCGCAAGCTGGCAAGTAGCACCCGTGATTTCCTGGATCTGCTGAAAAAAGAAAACGGATCCAATATTCAATTTCGCTTTGTATCGCCCGACGACTTGCAGGAGAACAATCAACCCTTCTCCGATACACTCGCCAAGTTGGGCGCAATGCCCATCAACCTGACGGTGCAGAAAAAAGCCGGTCAATCCACCAACCTTCTTTATCCATACGCCTGGATCTGCAGCGGCGATCGGCAACAATTGATCCCACTCTTCGGAGGCTCCAAAGGACGGATCAGTCAGGAAGAAATCAACGGAGCTGAAACCCTGCTCGAATATCAGTTCACCACCACCATTCAAAAGCTAACTACGTCCGGCCGCGCAACCATTGCTTATGAAGTTGGACATGGTCAGCCTACCGACCTGCGCGGCTACGACCTCGAAAACACCTTAAAAGCCGAATACCGGTTCGGATTGCTGAACCTGCGCGATTCCTTGTCCGTTCCCGAAGGCATCGATGTATTGATGATCGTGAAACCTACAGAGGCATTTTCGGAGGCAGATAAGATCAAACTCGATCAATTCGTCATGCGCGGCGGAAAGTTGCTGCTGTTCATCGATAACCTCATCGCCGAGCAAGACAGTCTGCTGGCGAAACAAACCGGGGAAACCATTGCTTACGATCGAAAGCTCGAACTCACCGACTTGCTGTTTCGATATGGATGCCGGATTAACACCGATCTGATCATGGATCTTCAATCTGATTTCATCCCGCTGGTGGTGGGCGGTACCCCCGAGAACCCGCAATTGGAATATCTGCGTTGGAATTATTTCCCCCTCCTAAATGGCGCAGGTCCATTCGCTAAAAGCCTCGGGTATGTATCCTCCCGTTTTGCCAACTCCATCGATACCATTGACGTTTCGGGTGTAACCAAAACACCGATCCTGGTTTCGTCTACCCATTCCCGGATCATTCCCACGCCGGTGATGATCAGATTCGAAGAGAATCGCAATGCTCCGGAGGATGAGAAATTCAATTTGTTTAATATACCTATTGGCTACTTGCTGGAAGGAACGTTTACCTCTTTGTTCTCCAATCGGATCAGCAGTGGGTGGCGTGACAGTCTCCAACGGGCCGGCAAACCGTTTCAGTCCAAATCAGTTCCTACCCGAATGATCGTAGTGTCGGATGGAGACCTGGTACTCAATGAGGTTTCGAACCAAACGGGCCCCCTTCCCATGGGATGGAACAAATACACTTTCACCGCGTATCAGGAGGGGCAAGCCGGGGGGCAATATTTTATTGCTGCCGCCAACCGTGATTTTTTAAAAATGACCCTGGAACAACTGGTCGGCGATCCGGCCATCCTGGCCACGCGCAATAAAGAAATCGTTCTTCGTTTGCTGGATGCCCGAAAGATAGAAGCTTCCCGCTCCCAATGGCAACTGCTCAACCTCGTAGTGCCACTGGTCGTACTTGCTTTATTCGGCGTGGGGTTGTATGGGTGGAGGAGAAGGCGGTATGGGAGATAGGTCCAATGACCAATGTCCAATGTCGAATGACTTAAAACTACATTGGACATTCGACATCGGACATCGGACAGTCCGCGCAGCGGACTATTCTTCAAGATAAACCCTCTTCACCCGTTGCGAGATGCCGGTCATGATCTCGTAAGGAATGGTACCGGCGCGTTTGGCTACTTCGGTAAGGGGTAATTCCGGTCCGAATACAATGGCAGTATCGCCTACTTGCAAGAAAGGAATATCGGTAATGTCGACCATAAACATGTCCATGCAAACCGATCCCAACACCGGGGCTTTTTGTCCTCCCAGCAATACATACCCCACCCCATTTCCTAGTCGACGCGGAAATCCGTCGGCATATCCCAGCCGAAGCGTAGCGATCCGGGTGGCCCGATCCACCACCATACGTCGATTATAGCTGACCGAATCGCCCGGCTGCAGATTTTGTATCTGTGCTACAGTGGCTAACAACCTGGCCACCGGAGAAAGATGAATTTTATTCGATACAGCAGGATCAATTCCATACAACCCAATCCCGATCCGCACCAGATCCAGTTGCCAAGCCGGTTTACGGATCGCAGCTGCTGAATTGGCCAGGTGGACCAGCGGCGAATGACGGCAAACCGATTTGATCAACTCTGCTCCCTCTATCAGTTGAGTGAATTGGGTTTCACTGAACGGATCGGAGCCAGCGTCTTCACCCGCAGCCAAATGTGAAAACACCGAGCAGATCCGCAGATAAGGGTTGTGACTAAAGACATCTCTCAATTGATCATAATCCGATTTCGGTATCCCCAACCGATGCATGCCGGTTTCCAATTCAATGTGAACCGGAAAATCATACTCCCCCTGTGTATTTAGATACTGTTGAAACGCAAACAGCAAATCGATCGAGTATAAAACCGGTTCGAGCCGGTATTCCCGAATGGCATCGAATGCGGCCGGCTCGGTATTCATCACCATAATGGGCAGCCATATGCCTCCGGTGCGCAACGCAACGCCTTCATCTGCATAGGCCACTCCCAGGTAAGAGATGCCTTCTTCTTGCATCACCCGGGCAACCTCTAGTCCCCCACTTCCATAGGCAAATGATTTGACCATGGCCATGACCTTCACGCCCGGCCGAAGGGCCGACTGATAGCTTCGAATATTTTTTCGCAAGGCACCCAGATCGATCTCCAATCGGGTTTGATGTACTTGCGCTTCTAGAAACGACAACAACTTTTCCATTTCAAATCGACGGGCTCCCTTCAGCAGGATCGCTTCGCGATGAAAGGAATGAGCTGAAAACTGCAGTTCAAAGGTTTTTCGGTCGGGGTACGACTGAATATGGATCGATTCACCGGTTCGTTTTTTCAGGAAGGACTGAAACTGTGGTCCGATCGTGATGAGTCGGTTTACCTGATGATGTTTCAATAGATCGATCAAGGCCTCATAATCTTTCTCCTTTCCCTCCGGAAGATCGCTCAGCAGGGCGGTTCGACTACGATTTCCGCCAAGTTGTCGGAGATGATCGAGGGCAATGGAAAGGGAGTCCAGGTCCATGCTATACGCATCATTCAGGATCAAACATTGCTGAATGCCCTGCTTGATCTCCAACCGCATTTGAACGGGTTGCAACGCGTGCATGCGAGCGGCGATGGTTTCAGCGGGATAATTCATCATCCGTAAAGCCGACCAGCAGGTCAGCGCGTTTTGTACAGAGGCCTCATCGGTGAACGGGATCACGATCGTTTCACCGTTGGCAGCGATCAGTTTGGTATAACCGTTTTCCAAAACCCGTTCGGTTACGGAAATGGGCACGGGCATTTTTGCGCCTTCGAATAATTTTCGTTTCTCATTTTCTTTTTGACTCCGGGATGCAAAGCCCTCGTCATGTGCGGCCCCGATGTTGGTGAGGATGCCGAGGGTGGGACGAATAATACGCGCCAGTTTTTCCATCTCCCCGGGAAGCGAGATACCGGCCTCAAAAATCGCCAGCGTATGAGAGGTATTCATTCGCCATACGCTGAGCGGCACGCCGATTTGAGAATTGTAACTGCGTGGTGAACGTACGATGGAAAAATCCGGTGAGAGCAATTGATATAGCCACTCTTTCACGATCGTCTTTCCGTTACTGCCTGTTACACCAATGACGGGTATCTGAAACTTCGATCGGTGATACGCGGCCAATACATGTAGGGCTTCCAGTGCATCTGCCACCTCAATAAACACTGCGCCCGGATAAGCGTGCGAGTCAATCTCTCGGCTTACCACAAATCCACGCACCCCCGCCGCATAGGCATCGGGTATAAAATCGTGTCCGTCTCGCCGATCCGATACCAATGCAAAAAACAACGTATGCTTGGGGTAGGGAAGTTTGCGGGAGTCGGTAGACAGTTCGGTGATCACCCAATCGGGGTCGATTTGGATGGGTGATCCGGTGAGGAGTTGGGTAATTTTCGAAAGGGGGTATGACAAGATTGTTTGGTAGTTTGGATAGTTTGGGTAGTTTGGCCAGTTTGGGCAGTTGGCTTCCGTTCAATCACTGTTTATACAAGTTTCTCCGGGGTTCCGGGTTTTTTCATGAAAATGGAATAGAAGATCGAGCCGCCGATACAGAGCATGATCATTCCGAGGGAGAGGGCTACCAGGGTTGTTTTATCGAACCATAGGTTGAGCCAGTGCTCGCCCATCATTTTGAATCCAATGAAGATCAGCACGATCGAAATGCCTTGCGGTAAATAATCAAATTGATTGACGGCCCCTCGAAGCAGGAAGAACAATGAGCGCAGACCAAGCACGGCGAATATATTGGAGGTGTAGATCACCAGTTTATCGCGCGAGATTCCCATCACGGCCGGAATGGAATCCAAGGCGAAGATCAGGTCGATCGCAGCCAACATGATCACCACCACAAACAAGGTGGTGTAGGCAGGGCGACCGTTCTCCCGGATCATAAACTTTCCGCCCCCATCGTGCGGAACCAGGGGCAGGAATTTTTTCAGGAATGAATAGATCTTACTTTGTTTTGGGTCGAATTCTTTTTCCCCCGTGGAGGTAAACATTTTGTAGCCGGTATAAACCAGAAAAACGCCGAACACATAGAGGATCCAGTGGAAACGGTCAACCAGCGCCACCCCAACGGTAATGAACAAGATCCGAAATACGATGGCCATCAAAATGCCGATCAGTAATACCCGGCCATAATTGCGCGGTGCCACGGAAAAAGCGGAGAAGATCAGGATGAAGACAAAAATATTATCGATACTTAAGCTCCATTCCATCAAATATGCACTCAGGTATTCCAGTGCGATGCCCTGTCCTTTTTTATACCAAACAAAAAAGAAAAAGGCCAGCGCCAATCCGACCCAGAAAAAAGTTTGATTGAGTGCCTGTCGAATCGAAATCTGTTGGTTTTTCTTACTGAGTAAGCCCAGATCAAAGATCAGCGCGAGGGCTAGAATGACTCCGAATACGAGGTAGGTGATTTGGTCTACGGTCATGATGTGTAAAGATAGTCCGCTGCGCGGACTGTCCAATGTCCGAAGTCTGCTGCGCGGACTGTCCAATGTCCAATGTCCGATGTCCAGTGCAGTTTAAAGTTTAGAGTCATTGGACATTGGACATTCTTCATTGGACTGCTTCGGACCTTAAAAGATCTCCCTCGCATCGTTGCCGGTCTTTTCAGGAGCGGGTGCGAGTAAACGTTTTTGGAAGAAGAAGAGGACGAGTACACCGATCGAGATGGAGGCGTCGGCGATATTAAAGATGGGACTAAAAAATTCAAATTGCGTTCCGCCTACAAATGGAACCCAGTCGGGCCAGGTGGTATCTATGATGGGGAAATAGAGCATGTCCACCACACTGCCATGTAGAAAAGCGGAATAGCCGTTGCTGCTCAGGTTTGCGGTACCGGGGTAGGTAACATAATCGCCTACTGCGGCATTGAAATACAGGCCCTTGTCGAAGATCATACCGTAGAACATGCTATCGATCAGGTTTCCTAGCGCTCCGGCATAGATCAATCCGGCACAGATCATGAGTCCCCTGGAATACGCTTGTTTGGTCATCTTATGCAGATACCAGGTTCCAAAAATCACCGCCGCCAACCGAAACAAGGTCAGGATCATCTTTCCGGTTTCATTTCCAAACTTCCAACCCCAAGCCATCCCCGGATTTTCTATGAAGTAAATGTGAAACCAATCCATCCCACCCACACGCACCACCTCCCCAATCGGATAACTCGTCTTGATCCAGAACTTTGACGCTTGATCCAACACGATCACCCCCACGATCAATAACACTAAGTTTGCAGGCTTTAACTTACTCATCTCTTAAAAATCTCTTTTCAATAAACTAATAACTATAAACTACTAACTATAAACTAACTATCCAAACTCCCAAACTATTCAAACTATTCAAACTGGCCGGACGCAGTATCTTCTCATTGTCCCGTCATTCGCTCCGGCCTCACCCACTCATCAAATTCAACGCCCGTCACGTATCCAAGTTTAATCGCCATCTCCCGCAGGGTCGTTCCTTCCTTATGCGCTTTCTGGGCAATCTCAGCAGCTTTATAGTATCCGATCTTGGTATTGAGTGCCGTCACCAGCATCAGTGAGTTCTCTACGTGTTTGCGAATGTTGGCTTTAATGGGCTCGATGCCGCGGGCACATTTCAGGTCGAATGAAACACATCCTTCTCCGATCAGACGGGCACTGTGCAGAAAATTATAAATCATTACGGGTTTGAATACATTGAGTTCAAAATGTCCGTTTGCGCCGCCAATGTTGATGGCTACGTCGTTGCCGAGAACTTGCGCTACGATCATGGTAAGGGCTTCGCATTGGGTGGGATTGACTTTGCCGGGCATGATAGAAGAACCGGGTTCGTTATCGGGAATGAAGATCTCACCAATGCCGCTGCGCGGACCAGAAGAAAGCATCCGAATATCGTTGGCGATCTTCATCAAACTCACCGCGACGGTCTTCAATGCCCCGTGCGCTTCCACAATGGCATCGTGTGCCGCAAGCGCTTCGAATTTATTGGGCGCCGTCACAAAAGGCAGGCCGGTCAGAGTTGCAATGTGTTTGGCTACATTCTTTGAATAGTTGGGCGGCGTATTGATACCGGTACCTACGGCCGTACCTCCCAATGCAAGCTCACTCAAATGCGCAAGAGAATGTTGAATGGCCTTCATGCCATGATCCAGCTGCGCCACATAGCCGCTGAATTCTTGTCCCAATGTCAGTGGCGTAGCATCCATAAAATGCGTGCGGCCGATCTTCACTACTTTATTAAACTGCTTGCTTTTTTTCGCCAGCGTGTCTCGCAGCTGTTTGATGCCGGGCAGCGTGGTTTCCACCAGCATCTTGTAAGCTGCGATGTGCATCGCGGTGGGGAAGGTGTCGTTGGAGGACTGCGATTTATTTACATCATCGTTCGGATGTAGGAATTTTGTTTTATCGGTCAGTGCCCCGCCTTTGATCACATGCCCTCGGTAGGCAATTACCTCATTCACATTCATATTGCTCTGTGTGCCCGAGCCGGTTTGCCAAACGACCAAGGGAAATTGATCGTCTAATTTTCCTCGCAGGATCTCATCGCAAACCTTTCCGATCAATTGGGCCTTGTTCTTGGCCAATACCCCCGCCTCCAAATTGGTGAGGGCCGCGGCTTTTTTCAGGTAGGCAAATGCCCGAATGATCTCTTTGGGCATTCGGTTGATGTCCTGCGCAATTCGGAAATTATCAATGCTGCGTTGGGTTTGTGCACCGTAGTAGGCGTCGACAGGTACTTGTACCTCGCCCATAGTGTCTTTTTCGATCCGGTATTGCATAGTGCAAAGTTAAGTATTGAGGAATGGTTTAACGATCGTTGAACCGCTGTTCAACAACTGTTCCCTCATCTAAATCTCGGGTTTCGTTTCTCCAGAAAAGCGCTTACGCCTTCTTTCATTTCGTCGGTGCCGAAGCATTCGCCAAAGCGACGAACTTCCTCGGCATATCCGGCATCGTTCGGAGAGCCGCAGGCATTGACCGCAGCGATTACGTGGCCTACGGCAGCGGGACCTTTACTAAGGATCGTTTCCATTAATTTCTTTGCCTCTTCCAGCAAGGCCTCCGCTGGGTGTACATGGTTCACCAATCCGATGCGATGGGCCTCGGTGGCATTGATCATATTGCCGCTTATCATGAGTTCTAGCGCACGGCCTTTGCCCACCAACTGCGTGAGTCGCTGTGTACCGCCGTAGCCGGGGATCAGTCCCAGGTTCACTTCAGGCTGACCAAACCGGGCGTTTTCACTGGCCAACCGAAGGTGACAACTCATGGCCAATTCACATCCACCCCCTAAGGCAAACCCATTTACCGCCGCGAGTACGGGCTTGGAACAACGTTCGATCCGAAAAAAACAATCCTGCCCGCGCTTGGCCAAAGCCATGGCCGCATCTTTTTCGAGGGAGTTGAATTCGCTGATGTCGGCTCCGGCAACAAAGGCCTTCGGACCGGCCCCGGTGAGGATCACGCCTCGAATCGTTGCATCGGACTCCACTTGATCCATCAATAAAAAAAGATCATCAAATACCGATCGGTTCAGGGCATTGAGTTTATCGGGACGATTTACCTTCACCCTCAAAATCCCATTCTCCAGTTCGGTCAGTAAGGTTTGATACATAAAGGACAATTAGAATGATCTGTTTTCGTTCACCCACTGTTGTATATAGGCGACGATCTCTTGCATTGGCGAACCCGGCGCGAATAATTTACCGACCCCCATTTCCTGTAATCGTTTCATATCGGCTTCGGGAATGATTCCGCCGCCGGTGACCAGTACATCGGTCAGACCTTTTTTGTGGAGGAGTCCGATCAGCTTCGGAAAGACGGTCATGTGCGCCCCCGATAAAATGCTGATGCCAATGGCATCCACATCCTCTTGCAACGCAGCATTTACCACCATCTCAGGCGTTTGGCGCAGTCCGGTATAGATCACTTCCATCCCGGCATCGCGCAGGGCGGTAGCGATCACCTTGGCACCGCGGTCGTGGCCGTCCAGACCAACCTTGGCAACCAATACGCGAATGGGACGATTCGTACTCATCTGCTCGCAAAGTTAATTGTTCGATAATTGAACGGTCAGCAACTCGATGCGCCGGATCGTTTCGACTTTTCCTAAAATATCAGCTATGTCGAACACACCCGGACCAAATTTTCCACCCACCAACATGATGCGCAAGGGCAACATCAATTCTCCGGGCTTAATTGATTGTTCCGTAGCCAACGTTTTAAAGCATTCTTCCAGCGCTGCTGCGTTCCAATCCGCCAAGGAATCATAGCGCACAAGCAGGGCACTAAAAAATGCCGCTTTTTCTGAGCTCCACTTCGGCTGAATCGAAGCCATATCAACTGACTTTGGATATTCAAAAAAATAACGCGTCTCCTCCACAAAATCCGTCAACAAATGACATCTTTCTCTTACCAACGCAACGATCCGCTCCCACTTCAAACTCCCCAAACTCCCCAAACTATCCAAACTCCCAAACTGGCTCCGCAACGCAATTATGATTTCTTCCAATGGTTTTCTGCGGAGCCATTCATGGTTGAACCATTTCGCTTTCTCATAATCAAACTTCGCCCCCGCACTATGTACCCGTTCCATCGAAAAAGCTTGCACCAATTCTTCCAGCGAGAACAATTCTTTTTCCGTTCCATCGTTCCAGCCCAACATCGCCAACAAATTGATGAAGGCCTCGGGTAGAAAGCCGCGTTCCCGAAATCCCTCTATGGTTTCGCCGGATTTCGGATCGGTCCAGTTCATGGCAAACACCGGAAATCCGTATTTGGCCCCGTCGCGTTTGCTGAGTTTTCCGTTTGGTCCGAGTATCAAGGGCAGGTGAGCCCACTGCGGCATGGCATCGCGACCAAATAGTTTCTCCCACAACCGAAGGTGTACGGGAGCGGAAGGCAGCCACTCTTCCCCGCGAAAGGCATGTGAGATCTGCATGAGGTGGTCATCGACCACCACGGCCAAATGATAGGTGGGCATGCCGTCGGCTTTCAGCAACACTTTATCATCTACGGTACTCATGTCGAACGAAACGTCTCCGCGGATCATATCCGTAAACGCGATCGTGCCGGAACCCGGCATCTGAATTCGGATCACATGGGGCGTTCCGCTAGAAAGCAATTGATTCACTTCTTCGGCTGATAGCGTGAGGGAGTTGCGCATTCGAAGGCGAAGCGTATGGTCATACTGAGGCGAGGGATTTTGATCGGTCTTGTACTGCTTACGCATCGCTTCGAGTTCTGCGGGTGTATCAAAGGCATAGTATGCATCGCCTTGTGTGATCAGTTTTTCAGCATAGGCGCGATAGAGTGATTTGCGTTCGCTTTGACGATAAGGTCCAAACGCGCCGCCGTGCTGAACGCTTTCATCGGGCTCGAGCCCGCACCAACGCAAGCAATCAAAAATATATTCTTCTGCACCGGGAACATATCGGCTCTGGTCGGTGTCTTCGATGCGGACGATAAAATCACCCCCGTGCTTCTTGGCAAAAAGGTAGTTGTAGAGGACGGTCCGCACCCCACCCAGGTGAAGGCCGCCGGTGGGACTCGGTGCAAATCGAACACGGACTTTTTTGGACATGCCGCAAAGATAACCCATGCGCGCAGGCGTTTATCTTTGTTGGAATGTGTGATTATTGGATAAAGACGCCCGGGTGGCTTCCTTGGCTTTACCCCAACCGGGTTTGGCGGATGCCCGTGCAGGAGAAAACGATCTATCTGACCTTTGACGATGGTCCCCACCCCGAAATCACCCCCTTTGTGCTCGACCAGCTCCGTCAATACGAGGCGAAAGCGCATTTTTTTTGCATCGGACAAAACGTTGACCACAATCCGGAAACCTTTGCATCGATTCAGGCAGACGGTCACGGCATCGGCAACCATACCCAGCACCATGTGAACGGATGGAAGACTTCCCAAGCCGATTATTTAAACGACGTGCAACTCGCCGCTGATCGGATCGATTCCAACTGGTTTCGCCCTCCTTACGGCCGACTCCGCAGCCAACAGGCCCGCTCGATCCTATCCCATTTCCCAAAGATGCGTATTGCGATGTGGGATGTGCTGAGTGGCGATTTTGATCGTTTCAGGGAAGGGGAGGACTGTGCCCGGTTGGTAGCAGGGTATGCCGAATCTGGCTCAATCGTGGTTATGCACGATTCCGAAAAAGCCTGGGATCGGTTGAAGATTTGCCTCCCAAAAACATTGGAATTCTTCCATAAAAAGGGGTTTCGGTTCGAAAAACTGCCGGATCGGTGAAAACCAGTATCCGGTAAGCGTCCCGGCTCAGATAACCTAAACTCAAAAAATGGCTAAAAACACCGAAAAATGGCTGATTTTGGGCCTTTTTTCCCAGTTTTCGGCCAAAAAATGCGGATTTTTGATGTTTCCATGAATTTTATAGACAGCCATACTCATATTTACCTGCCAGAATTTGATGCCGATCGGGCCGCTATGATCGATCGGGCCGTGGAGGCCGGGGTCGAAAAAATGTTATTGCCGGCCATTGATTCGGCCACCTATGAAAGGCAATTGAAGGTGGAGGCGGACTATCCCGATCGATGTTTATCTATGATGGGATTGCATCCTTGTTCGGCCAAAGAGAATGTGGAGATGGAGCTGGCCATCGTTCGCAAGCACCTCGAACAGCGTTCGTTTGTGGCGGTGGGGGAGATCGGGTTGGATCTGTATTGGGACAAAGATCACCTCAACGAGCAATACCTGGCCTTTGAACGCCAGATTGAATGGGCGCTCGAATTTGACTTGCCCATTGTGATCCATTCTAGGGAATCGATGGATCGATGTATTGAAGTGGTCAAAAAACATCAGCGGGGAAATTTGCGCGGCGTGTTTCATTGTTTTTCCGGTTCGATTGAATCGGCCCGGCGCATCATTGACCTGGGATTTTATTTGGGGATCGGCGGGGTGGTCACCTATAAGAATGCCGGATTACCGGCCGTACTCTCCGAGTTGTCGCTCGATCACTTACTGCTTGAGACCGATGCACCTTACCTGACACCCGTGCCCCATCGGGGCAAACGAAATGAGCCCACTTATCTGAAAATTGTAGCCGAAAAAGTTGCAGAGGCAAAATTCTGTTCGGTGAAGGAAGTGGCGGAGCAGACGGCGGCGAACACCAAGCAGTTGTTTCGGTTGAGTTAAGTATCTTACCTCATGCCTTGGTCCCGTTCCGATCGTCTCACTGCCTTTTACGCGGCCCTCACGGCTTTTGGGACGTATGTTTTCATTTTTGGATTTCGAAAATCCTTTACGGTTTGCACGTTTGAGGGGATTACGGTTGGTCCCCTGACATACAAAACCGTCCTGGTCATCGTGCAGATGCTCGGTTACCTGGCTGCCAAATTTTATGGCATACGATATATTTCTTCACTGAAGCGCGTGGGGCGGCACCGGATCATTTTTTTACTCACCGGAATTTCCTGGTTGGCCTGGTTGCTGTTTGCCTGGGTGCCGGCACCCTACAACGCGATTTTTCTATTTATGAATGGGTTTCCGTTGGGGATGTTATGGGGAGTGGTTTTTTCCTATGTAGAGGGACGAAAAAGTACCGATCTTATCGGTGCGGCCCTGGCGGTCAGTTTCATTTTTTCTTCCGGTTGGGTAAAATCGGTCGGTGCTTGGATGATGAAAACATTTTCCGTGCCGGAGTTCTGGATCCCTTTCGCCGTGGGGGGCGCCTTTGCGTTGCCGTTGATACTGTTTGTCTATGCGTTGGAAAAAATTCCGCCGCCCACGGCAGAAGATGAATCGCTTCGTCAACCCCGACAACCCATGCAGGCCCATCAGCGCCGCGCCATCCTACGTGGATACTGGCCCGGAATATTGGCTTTTACAATGATCTATTTGTTCGCCACGATCTTTCGTGACATCCGCGATAATTTTTCAGCGGATATGTGGAAGGAGATGGGATTTTCGGTTCGGCCTACCGTCTTTTCTGAAACAGAGATACCGATCATGTTGCTGGTACTCTTTTCGATCGGTGCCGTGGTGCTTGTCCGCAATAGCTACCGGGCCTTGCAGATTGCGCATGGCTTTATTTTGATGGGGTTTGTGATCGGCGGGATCTGTTCTTGGTTGTTCATGCGGCAGCAACTGAGCCCTTTTTACTGGATGATCGGAAGTGGATTGGGTCTTTACCTGGTTTACATTCCTTTTAATTCGATCTATTTCGATCGGCTCATCGCCAGCTTTTCCCTGAAGGCAAATACCGGTTTTTTTATTTACTGGGTAGATGCTATTGCATACGTGGGCAGCGTGAGTGTTTTGCTGATTAAGGAAAGTTTGTCACTAGAAATTTCCTGGACCGATTTCTTTGCTAAGGCAATGGTGGGTTTATCTTTTATTGGATCTTTACTGACCCTGCAGGCATTTTTCTATTTCCGTCAGCTCAGGAAACAAGGAGCCTGATTTGTACAAAGTTGTTTTTTCTACGATTCAAACGAATTTCCTCTTCGGTTGTGGTCATCCGCCGAACCCCAAACCTTTTTCATTTGCATGTAGACCCAGCACTTTTAATGCCCTTGGTCAGTCAATAATCCGTTTTGTACGGTACCTTAATACAAAGCAACGGTCATGAACACCAGCTATCTCAGCCAAGTGCCCATCCCTTCGGGAGAATCCGTACGCGCCGGGGATATCCGCGAAGGGATCTTTGCACTCATTCGGGAAACCTATCCCGGACTGGAGCCCGATCATTATATTTCCCTCTCTGAACTGAATCGGTTTCGGCGACTCTACCTTACTGCGCTGATGGAAAAAGAAAAAGGTGAACTGGCCGCACTGGATAAAGAGGTGATGGGGGCCATTCGGAGTAACTCGATCCTCTCCGAAAAAATACAAGACGAACTCGAGGGTGAGCTCACCTTCGGACAAAGACTGGCCGACCGCATTGCTGCTTTCGGCGGCAGCTGGTTCTTCATTGTCTCCTTTTTCCTGTTCATCCTGCTTTGGATGATCGCTAACCTATGGCTGTTGACCATCCATACCTTCGACCCCTTTCCGTTTATTCTCCTTAATCTGATACTTTCGTGTTTAGCCGCGATACAAGCCCCCATCATCATGATGAGCCAGAACCGACAAGAACAAAAAGACCGCTAGCGCAGCGAACACGACTATAAAATCAACCACAAGGCCGAACTGGAAATACAACTCCTCAATGAAAAGATCGATCACCTGATGGTGCATCAGAACAAAAAACTACTTGAGATCTAAGAAGTACAGGTCGATTATTTGGAAGATTTGCTTCGGGAAATAAGAAAAAATAATTAACTAATTCAATTGATCACTTCATGTCTAAGCCGACGATCGATAATTACCTTGATTTTCATTACATCCACCGCAGCAATTGGCTTCGTGCGGCCGTATTCGGTGCCAATGATGGAATCATCTCCATCTCCAGTTTGGCCATCGGCGTAGCCGCCGCCAGTCATGGACGCGAACCGATCCTGCTAGCGACGTTAGCCGGACTGGTCGCCGGGGCCCTCTCCATTTCTGCCGGAGAGTATGTTTCCGTCAGCTCCCAAACCGACATCGAACAAGCCGACATTGAACGAGAAAAGAAAGAATTGATCGATATGCCGGAGGAGGAATTGATGATCTTGGCGCAGATCTATGAACGAAGGGGATTGAAAAAAGAAACGGCCCTTCAGGTTGCAAAAGAAATGACAGAGACAGTCGCGCTGGGTGCCCATGTGCGCGATGAACTCGGCATCACGGAAATGTCTCAGGCCAATCCCATTCAAGCCGCACTGGCCTCCGGAGCAGCCTTCACCGCCGGCGGATTCTTGCCCCTGCTGGTGACCCTGCTGGCACCTGTTCAATGGATGGAATACATACTATATGCCGTAACGATCGGTGCATTGATCATACTGGGCGCCGTAGCCGCTAAAGCCGGTGGCTCCGGTGTCACAAAGGCCATACTCCGGATCGTGATTTGGGGTACCATTGCTATGGGACTCTCCGCACTAGTCGGTTATCTGTTCGACGTTCGGGTCTAATCCCAATTGTTGAATTAATTCACAGCAAGGTTTGTTGACGGAGCGTTGGTGGATCCCAATCATATGGAGCATTTGCTGCTTTTCCGTCCGGACGCACACCACCCCCTCGAATCGAATAAACCGTATGGGCCGTTAATTTTTCCGAGGCGATCTCCGTTTTTATAAGCGTATTCATTGCGTCAACCGGCAGGTTCGGATCGATCCATTTGAATGACTCTTCCGGCTCCAGCAATAAAGGCATCCGAAATTTATTGTTACCATCGTTGTGAATCGTTTTAAACAATTCATTTCCCTCCCGGGTCAAGATCGCAAAGCTTTGCGTTCGCGGGTTGAAAAGGGATGGGATCAGTAAAGGAGCTCCTGAGGACAATCGAATATACCAAGGCAGTTTACGGGAATGTCCTTTTACTTTTTGATGTTCATAGACACCATCCGCGATCAACAAACACCGATCGTTCAGATATGCATGCCAGGCAGCTGCTTTATCCTGTATTCGCTCGGAACGGGCATTGAAAAAATTATTGCCGTATTTTTCGAATTGATCAGGACGGTCAACCATAAAATCCGCGATCAGTCCCCACTTCATCGGTACCACCTCCGGAGCATTATTCTGCTGAATGATTGTCCAACACGCCGGCCTGGCAAAAGCCGTCAGCAGCGGCGCATCCTGATCGGCTGCCTCATACTCCTTCTTGATCTTTACTCCTTTAACTTTTTGAGGCAGACCGTTTAGTCCCAATTGAGCGGTATAACCAATATCAACGCACATAAACTTCCCAAAGGATTTAATCAGGATTCATTCCACTATCTTCTCAAAAATGATGGGTTTGCCCGTACTTGTTAAACCTTCTATTCGAATACGGAATCGCTTGGTTCGATCGTTGTTGTAAAAATGAATAGGGATGCGTGATCGTCCAGCCGTCAAAAAAATATTGGGTCGCCAATCCAGCGTAATCCGTCCATCCGCTTTGTTTCGAGCCATCGGATCGGTTTCATAATTCGGAGCGGGGAAGGAGCTGTTGGATGAATATCCGGAGAATGTTACCGCTGATCCACTGACTTGACGTAATAGTTCCGGTTTCTTGGTGTAAACGGCGAGCGCGCCTCCCGGTCCGCCCCCGGGTGCTGCCGTAAAACTGCTGAAGATCTTTACCAGTGCGATATCCGAAGCGGGAATCGTCAATAAAATATCTGCATCGGTTTCGACCTCATTCAGATAGATCACCATGGGTACGTTGCCCATGCTGCTGGCGCTGGGCATCTGCCTGAAAAAGATCCGATACTTCGTGGGGTCGTTTCGGACATCAAAGCCGCCGGATTGACTGAGGTCGGGTGGGGGTCGTGAAAAATCAGGGTCCATGATCTGCAAGCCCTGAACCCGAAAGCGCAGGTATTCTAAAATATTCGGATATCCGTTGGCCTCTTCATTGTTTACCAGGTCGAGCACCCGCTCTACAAAGGCATCGGTATCGAAGACCCCGGAGGTATATTCCTCTTGTAATTTTTGCAAAGGGGATTTTGCTCGGGTCTTGATGGTTACTTCTTCCAATGTCAGTCCCTCTGCTTGTCGAATGATGTCCTCATAGTCTTTGACCCAGCGCTGACTTACAGCGGGATATTCTGCGGGTGGGAAGAATGCCGATCGCCCATTCCCCCGGTTGGATGCCGATAAAATGGGTATCGAATCCTCCTCCAGTTGGATATCTATGAACCGAGGTGCCTTTTTGACTCGTTGTTCCCCAAAGAAAATACGGGCCTTACCAAAAAAGAGCAGCGAATCGATCATGAATCTTCCGGATTTATCCGTTTCGGTGAAAAGGATCTGGTTGCGCATCCGGTTGCCGGACAATACCGCCATGAGCCGGCTGTTGGCCAGTGGCTGCCGCGTGCCCCTCAAATAGGCCTTTCCTTGCAAGGTGATAAACCCTTTTTTGTTTACGGATACCGAACGTAGCCCCGTCGTATCGAATACAAGTGGATCATCTTTTTGAGTCAGCATCAACAGATCCAGCCCGATCTCTGCACTGTCCTTGCTGGTATTGAAAAACCAGTCGGTGTTAAACAATGGCTCGGCTATCTCTCCATTGAGTAGTGTCTGGCTTACGATGGAAGATTGCCTGTACTGCGCACCGTCCATTTCGGCGTCGGTAATCGAAATGGAGCAGGTGCCCTGCACCGAATCAGGAAGCTCGATCACCCATTTGTTTTTTCCCTTTGCCGCAACGGAAAAGGTATCGGTTCGAACCGTGATAGATATTCGATATTCTTCATTGTTCACAAACACCTTTCGGTTTGCCAGTAGCGTTCCCGCTTCGGTGAGTACCTGAATGTTCAATATACCGGAGCTCAACTCTTTTGTTTTCAACACCCCTTGAATGGTGGGTTGATTCTTGGGTAGCGGTTGCCGAAACAATTCCCGGCCATCCATCGAACCGAATAGCCAGGCGCTTTTCTCTAAATCGGCTGCTCCTTTTCGCCGGATCTCAAAAAGAAATCCTTTTGGGTGATTGATCAAGGAAAGCATTGTTCCATTGGGCTGCACGGCCGGCAGGATTTGTTGCCGTTTTTCTCCACCGCTATTCCAAACAGCAGTGTACACATTATCCGTTTCGGGCGTGAATACAAACTCCCCCCTGCCGCCTGCCCACGAAGAGAAAACAGCCACTTCAGTTCCGCGCGCATCCAACACGCTGCCTTGTGCCGATTTTGGTTTTCCGTTCAGGTCCGTTGCCTTGAATGCTACCCTTGTTTCAATGCCCGCGATCAAGGTTCCGCTTTCCGGATATAAGGAAAGGATCAAGTCGTCTTTTTGGGTGTTGTAGGCAGGTATTGCGGACCGATTCTTTCCGATGATGTAAATGAATGTATGAAATGCGGGAAGCGCTGCTTGCTCTGTAAATGAGCGGATCTGATACCATCCGGATGAAATCTCTTTGGTCAGGGGTAGTTGTCCGTTTGTTACGCCCACCACCACTGGATATAGTACTCGCTGTTTAACCGTGTCGTTTTGCACCAATTCCACTTGCAGTGTAGATCCGGCCGGCATCCGATCAGGCGTGAACAGGTAGGCATTGAACCAGATGGTTTCGCCTCTGCCATAAACCGACTTATCCAACTGCAGGTAAATACCTGCTTTTGATGCGGCTGACTGCGCAGAAATGGTTCCCAACGTTGCGGTACCTGCTCCGAGGAGGAAAAAAAACGGAAAAAGTCTTTTCAAAATGTTGATCTTGTAAGCGCACTGCATGCAGGCAAAGTTCGGCTTTATCGACCGATCTGTCGCTTACCAACCAATGCCATAATCCTCTCCATGATTGCTTGAGCCGCCCCACAGCGAGCCATGCTTCCAGTCGAAATAAATGGCGTTGATGGGACCAGAGGTCCGGTCTTCAAAACTCAATTTATATCCCATCGCTTTGAGGGCTGTCCGAACGGATTCCGGTGTTTTATCCTGTAAGAGAATGTTACCTGGACGAGGTTTACGATCGGCTACCTTAGTGCCGCCCAGCGACAACCACAGTTGATTGGTATTGATGTTTGCGGCTTCGGATGCCTGTTGGACCGTCATTCCAAATTCCACCATATTCAAAAAGAACTGCAACAAGTTTTGGTCCTGCGTATCACCGCCCTGTACACCGAAACACAAAAAGGGTTTGCCCTCCCTCAAGGCGAGGGTGGGGGTGAGGGTAACCCGGGGGCGTTTTCCCGGTGCCAATACGTTAAATGGATTCGGGGTAGAGTCCAACACAAAACTTTGCATCCGCTGACTCATTCCCATACCGGTATTGCCGGCAATGCATGCCGGGATCCAACCGCCACTGGGGGTGATGGATACCACCCATCCCTCTTTGTCCGCCGCTTCGACGGTCGTGGTTCCCATCCACAATCGTTCATGGTATGCTTCATCGGTCAGGGCCACTCCGGACGTATCGTGTACAGGTGCGAAATTTCTGTCGCCATTTTCGCTAGTCGATTGAAAACGACTTTTGAGTAACTCAGCGAATGGGTTTTGTTTTCCTTCGAAGGGGTAGGGGTCGCCCGGCCCTATCAACGAATCATTCTGTTTTAGATTCATCGAAGCCGCTCGTTGCTTGGCATATTCCTTGCTCAGCAATCCCTTCATGGGTTCTTGCGGGGCAAAATAGGGATCGCCGTAATAAAAATCCCGATCGGCAAACGCCATGCTCATGGCCTGATATAACGTATGGATATACGGAACGCTGTTGTAGCCCATGGATTTCAGGTCGAAATTTTCCAGGATGTTCAGTGCCTGTAGCATGGAAGGGCCTTGCGTCCACGGTTGCATTTTATACACATCGATGCCTTTATAATTTACCTGCAAGGGTTCCTCCTCAATGGGTTTCCAGCGGGCAAGATCTTCTTTGGTGATGAGTCCGCCTTGTTCCTGACAGCCGCGAACAAATTCAGCTGCAATGTCGCCTTTGTAAAACCGGTCGTATGCGGCTTGAATCGCTGCTTTTCGAGTCGCTCCTTTTTTTAGGGCTTGTTGTTCCGCTTCCACCATTTTTGCCAGTGTATTCAGCAGATCTTTTTGTACGAAGATCTCTCCGGCCTCCGGTGCCTCCCGTTTATCGCCAAGGTGGGGAAGAAAAACTTTTTGGCTGTAGGGCCATTGTTTGATCATCGCTTTTTGTCTTTCTATGCTATTGGCGGTTTGCGCATCGATCGGATAGCCGGCTGCCAGTTCCATCGCGGGGGCCAATACTTCTTTTAAGCTTTTGGTTCCGTATTCGGCGAGCAGGTGGCAAAGTCCGCCAGGCGTACCCGGTGTGGTAGCGGCGAGCGGACCATATTCCGGTGGGAACGCATATCCCTTACTCTTGAAAAATTCGGACGTGGCACCAGTGGGTGCCACACCCATGGCATTCAGACTGATGACTTTTTTTGTTTTGGGATTATAGAGGAGTACCTGTGTTTCACCGCCCCAGCTTAGTACATCCCACATGGTGCAGGTAGCGGCCAGCATCGCACAAGCGGCATCGACTGCATTGCCACCTTCCTGAAACAGTTTGGCTCCGGCTGTGGCTGCCAGGGGTTTTCCGGTAATGGCCATCCAATTCTTTCCGTGCAAGGGCGGTTTTTGCGTGCGTTGTGCCCACAGCGGTTGGCTAACTCCGCAAACCACCAGAAGAACCACTTCCATTAAATAGAAAGACTTCATAGATAAGGTGTTGGTGAATGTCCGATGTCCGCTGCGCGGACTGTCCGCCGTCCGCTGCGCGGACTGTCCGATGTCCGATGTCGAATGTCCAATGTAGTCCGCCGAAGGCGGGCAATATTTTTAAATTTTCTCAAACCGTGCGGTGTATATTTGTCCGCCCATTTCCACGCGAATGGTATAGATTCCTCGTGGCAGCGCGCTGACATTGAAGGTTACCTGGTTTGCACCAATCGTTCCTTGTTGCGAAATGCTGCCCACTTGAACGTTCTGGTTATTGAATAATCGAGCAGTGATTGTTCTTGCTTGTGATAACAGTACAATTACACTTACTTGGTTTTGAGCCGGATTCGGGAAAGCCGTAAGCAGACAAGCATTGGTGGCAGGCATGACCACCTGAATGGTATTGCAATATTCCTTTATGCAACCGGGACGGATCACGGCCCGCAGGCATACGCGGTAGCCACCACCTTGCGTGAATTCATATATCGGATTGAACTGGTTGAGTGTAACCGTCGGAACGTTTTGCCCCGAGATCGGGGTGATCGTCCAGGTCTGCTGGATAATCGGAGCGTTGGTGACCGCCTGAAAATAAATTCGATTGGGGCGGCTAGCCTCGGGTCGGGATGTAAAGGAAACACGAATGCTGTCACAGGGAATCACTGTGCTGGCAGCGAACACGGAGATCGAATCGCATTTTTCGGCAACGCAATTATTTCCGTAAACGATTCGCAAACAAACCCGGTAACGTCCGGGCGTGGCATAGGTATGCTCTGCATTCCAGGAGCTGGCACCGGTTCCATCTCCGAATGTCCAGGTAGCGGTGTAATTATTGTTGGATGGTAATGGAGATGTGTTGGTAAAGATCCGACGCAGTGCATTGGTGGGCGATACCGAAGCAGTGTAACTGGCCTGATAATTACATCCACTGATTCCGGTGATTGTTACAGGTCTGCAAAACTCACTTACGCAGGGTGCCGCTCCAGCGACAGTTGGTTTTTTAACCCGCAAGCAAACCGTATACGTGCCGTTGGCGGTATAGGCATGCTGGGCGTTGAGGGAGTAAACGGCGGGACTATTATCTCCAAAGGTCCACCATACTGAATCACCTGGCTGTATGTTCACGGTCGTATTGCTGAAATTTACCATTACGGACTGAGGAGTAATGGATCTAATCGCAGAGGTGAAAGCGGCTTGCAGTGTACAGGGTTGAGGGCAAGGAAGGTTGATCGTCGTGGTCACACTATCGGCACAAAGTGGGGCACCGTTTGGCATAAAGGCCTTGAACACATGCTTCACGGTAAATACTCCACAGTTGGGGTAGGTGTGCAGGGGACTTCTCGCATCGCTCATGGTTCCATCCCCAAAATACCAAAGGTGTCGGGTCGTAGCCGAATCGCCCAGCACAGCCGGATTAAACCGTACTGTATTGCCAGTTACGGCTGTCGTAAATTGCGCATTGCAAACGGTATTTTGTGCCTGTCCAACCGCCGAAAACAGCGTGATCAGAGCTAGAAAAACGATCGATTTTTTCATGGTTCACGTTTTATGTAAAGAAGTAAAAATGATCAATGAACTGTTAAAGCTACAGACTCTTTTACTTTCACTAGATATTTTTTTGGTTTGACGAGCAATGTCCGCCGTCCGCTGCGCGGACTGTCCGATGTCCGATGTCGAATGTCCAATGTAGTCCGCCGACCGACATCGCCCGACGAAGCCTTGGCGAAGGCGGGCTGCCGACCGCCGAATACTCAATTATCCTATTTTTGCCGCAGTAACACTATGATCCGGACATTTCTGCTCTGCAGTTTTTTCTTTTTTATCACTCCGATTCGGGGTGCTACGATAAGCGGGTTGATTCGGGATACGTCCGGCAACCCACTCCCCTATGCCTCTATTTCGGTGGTGGGCTCCGGAAAGGGAGTTGTTGCCAATAGCGTGGGTCGCTACGAATTGACACTGACCGCCGGCAGCTACACCCTGCTTTGTCAATATGTGGGCTATGCACAGCAGCGAAAAACCATCACCGTGCAGCAATCTGATCTCGTGATCAATTTTGTACTCGAGCGACAAGAACTGCTGATGCCCGATGTACTGGTGAAAAAAGGAGAGGACCCCGCCTACGAGATCATACGAAATACGATCGCCCGGCAATCGGAAAACATTGACCGCACCAGTGCGTACAGCTGTGAGGTATATTCGAAGGGACAACTTCGGCTGCGCTCCTATCCCAAAAAATTTCTGGGAGAAAAAGTTGACTTTGAGGACGGCGACTCCAGCCAAAAAAAGATCATCTATCTCTCTGAAACGGTTTCGCGATTCTCGGTAGATGGAGCAGCCAAGCGAAAAGTCGAAGTCATTTCCTCAAAAGTAAGCGGCAGCAGCGACGGATTTGGACTGGCGGTACCCGATGCGTATAACTTTTACCAGAACAACGTGATGATCTCTACCCGGGTGAATCCAAGGGGATTTATCTCCCCGCTGGCGAGTAATGCCCTTTCCTTCTATCGCTATAAATTGCTCGGTACCTTTTATGAGAATGGAAAACCCATCAGCCGCATTCAGGTAACACCCCGAAGAAACCTGGAGCCTTTGTTCAGCGGACAGATCACGATCGTGGAAGATGACTGGCAGCTCTATTCGGTAGATCTGACCCTCACGCGCAATCAACAACTTGAATTACTCGATACCCTTCAACTCGTCCAGCTGTATCAGCGCGATGCACCTATCGAATGGATGGTGTCCAGTCAAGTGCTCTACCCGGCTGCCAAGCGATTTGGGTTTGATGCCTATGGAAGTTTTGTGAATGTGTATACCGAGTATGAACTGCAACCTACGTGGACTAAAAAATTCTTCGATCGCACCTTGCTTCGATATCTCGACAGCGCGAATCGTCGATCGGATGCCTATTGGGAAACAGCCCGCCCCGTACCCCTGATGCTCGATGAGCTGCGGGATTATGTCCGAAAGGACAGCTTGGAGCAGGCCCGAAAAGATCCGCGCTACCTTGATTCGCTCAACCGGGTACGAAATAAATTCACACTGTCTAAACTTTTTCTGACGGGTCAACCGCTTTATGCGAAAGGCGAGATCGTTTCCGTGTCCATGAATCCGGTTTTGGATCAGATCAATTTTAATCCCGCTGAAGGCTGGGTGGTCCAGCCGGAACTTTCTTGGCGCCGTGATCTGGACAGCACCGGGTCCCGACGTTCTCTCTCCGGTTCCGTTGCGTTGCGCTATGGATTTGGCAATCAGCGATTCCATCCCCGCGCCAGCATCAACTACACCTTCGGCTCCAAGCTCTCGCGCGCCCTTTCCATCTCTCTAGGCAGACAGGTAATTCAGTTCAATAGCCAAAGTCCCATTGACGAACGCAACAACACCCTGTCTTGTTTGCTCTATGAACAAAATGTGATCAAGACTTATCAGTCCACTTTCGCCCGACTGGGTTTCAATACCGGCATCGGGGCCGGACTTTCCCTAAATGCCTCCCTGCAATATGCCGATCGGGCGCCGCTGGATAACGTAACGAACTATACTTGGAGAAACCGGGATAATAGAACCTACGCTCCCAACTATCCCACCGAGCTTGCCACTACCAACATTTCGCCGCATCAGATTTTTTTATTGACGGCTGGTTTACGTTGGCAACCCGGTGCCCGGTACATTGAGTTACCGCAACGAACCATCAATGTTGGAGGTAAGTCGCCTGTTTTCTCAGCACAAATCACCCGGGCACTGGAAGGAATCGCCGGCAGTGACGGCTCCTTTACCAAGTGGCGATTCGAGATGACCGACCAATTCAATTTAAAACTAAAAGGGATCTTCCGATACCGCTTAGGTTTGGGCGGATTTCTCAATGATGAAAATGTCCAGTTGCCCGATTGTACGCACTTCAATGCCAACAACTGGCCTTTTGGCACCAACACCCTGAATAGTTTTCTATTGCTGCCGGCCTATCAATTGAGCAATACTGAACCGCTCTACGGTCTGGCCCATGCGGAATACAACTTAAAAGGATTTCTTACCAATAAGATACCGGGGATCAAAAAACTGAATATCTATCTGCTCACCGGACTTAATACCGTCTATGTAAGCTCGACCCAACGCTATTTTGAATGGTACCTCGGGATCGACAACCTATTTAAGACGATCCGGATCGATTATATTTTCTCCTACTTGCCGGGCCGCCCCATGCAATCCGCCCTTCGATTCGGTATTACTGATCGGCTGGTGCGGTAAGCGTACGCCGTTGGTCGTCCGCCTTCCGAATACCGAACATCGGTCACCGGTCATGGTACACCGGACTTCTTTAATCCGCGCCACGCATTAACTTTACCAAAATTTCCCCATGCGTCTACTATTCCTTTTTGCAGTTTTATTCACGCTGTCAACTGCATTCTCCCAGCTCCGCTACCCGGAGACGCGCAAGGCAACCATGCAAGATAGTTATTTCGGAACAACGATCGCCGATCCGTATCGCTGGCTGGAGGATGATAACAGCGAGGAGACCAAAGCCTGGGTTACTTCCCAAAATCAGGTCACGAACGCGTATTTGGCTCAGATTCCGTTTCGGGACAAAGTGAAAGACCGTTTATCTGTGATGTGGAATTATCCCAAATATGGATCCCCGCGGCAGGAGGGGGACTACTATTACTTTTCCAAGAACGACGGCTTGCAAAACCAAAGCGTTTTGTATCGTCAGAAGGAACTGAACGGTAAGCCTGAAGTTTTTCTGGATCCGAATAGTTTTTCGAAAGATGGCACCATAGCGCTGGCTGGCGTATCCTTCTCAAAAAATGCGCGCTATGCGGCGTACCAGATCTCCAGCAGCGGCAGCGATTGGCAAGAGGCAATTATTCAGGATCTGCGCACCGGTAAGCAGATCGATGATACGATCCGGTGGATCAAGTTCAGTGGACTAACTTGGCAAGGGGATGAAGGATTTTATTACAGTCGATACCCAGAACCGGATGTCAGCAGCAAGCTCTCCAAGCAAAATCAATTTCATAAAGTATATTTTCATCCGATCGGAACTTCCCAGCAAGCGGATGTGTTGATTTACGAGGACAATGAACATCCATTGCGCAATGTAGGTGCAGGTTTAACGGAGGATGGCCGTTTTCTATTTATCTCAACAAACGAAGGCACCAGTGGCAACGACCTTCGAATTAAGGATCAAAGGAAGAAGTCTTCGGCATTTATTGTTTTGGTAGAAGGATTCCAGACCGAGCCAGAGGTGGTTGATCATGATGGTCGGGGACGATTGATCGTAAAGACCAATCAAGGGGCCCCCAATTATAAACTCGTCTTGATTAATCCTTCCCAGCCGGCTGCTGCCAATTGGATCACGCTTGTACCGGAAAAAGATCAGATACTGGAAGGGGTGGGTACGGCTGGCGGCTATTTATTTTGTTCTTACCTGAAGGATGCCTCCACAAAGGTGTATCAATACACCTACGAAGGAAAGCTTGTACGGGAGATCCAACTGCCCGGAATCGGTACGGCCTCAGGGTTTAGCGGAAAAAGAAAGCAGTCAACCCTCTTTTATACTTTCACATCCTATACCTATCCTCCCACGATCTTCCAATACAACATCGCTACCGGAACCTCGAATGTATTTCGAAAAACAGAAACAGCTTTTAGTTCTGGTGACTACGAGACCCGTCAGGTTTTCTTCTCCAGTAAGGACGGTACAAAGGTTCCGATGTTCATTACGGGCAAAAAAGGATTTCAGCTAAATGGAAACAATCCGGTTCTGCTCTATGGATACGGCGGATTCAATATTTCCATGACTCCAAGTTTCAGCATATCCAATGCCTTTTGGATGGAGCAAGGCGGATTGTACGTGGTCGTGAACCTGCGCGGTGGCAGTGAATACGGAGAGTCCTGGCACCAGGCAGGCATGCTGGGAAACAAGCAAAATGTATTTGACGATTTCATCGCCGCAGCGGAATACCTGATTGACCAAAAATATACCAACCGGAACCTGTTGGCCATACGTGGAGGATCCAATGGCGGATTGCTTGTGGGTGCCTGCATGACCCAGCGGCCCGATCTTTTCAAAGTTGCCCTTCCCGCCGTGGGCGTATTGGATATGCTGCGGTATCATTTGTTTACCATTGGATGGGCCTGGGCAGTGGAATATGGTCGGAGCGATAACCCCGATCAGTTTCCCTATTTGCTCAAGTATTCTCCGCTGCATCAGCTGAAGGACGGCGTTTCGTATCCCGCCACCCTGGTCACAACGGCCGATCACGACGACCGAGTGGTACCCGCCCATTCATTTAAGTTCGCCACCCGTTTACAAGAAGCCCATCGAGGCACTGCACCGGTCCTGATCCGAATCGAAAGCAAAGCCGGACACGGAGCCGGAAAACCCACCAGTAAACAAATTGAGGAAGCAGCCGATATCTGGAGTTTTGTAATGCATCAGTTTGGGATGGGGGTTAAATAGTCCGCCGTCCGCAGAGGAGTCCAATGTCCAATGACCAATGTCGAATGTGATCCGCGGTCGGCGGATAGCGGACTTTCTCTAATTTTGTAAAATCATACAAAGTAATCATATGAAACCAACCCATTTCTTAGTACTCCTCTCCGTTTTGTTTTTAGGTGCCGAATCAAACGTTCTCCGGGCACAAGCCGACAACCCTGATGCCATTGTAGGCGTTTGGAAGACGGGAGAAGGAAATGCCATGGTTCGAATCTATAAGAACGGAGAAAAGTATCAGGGAAAGATCGTTTGGTTAAAGGAGCCCAATGATCCGGAGACCGGAAAGCCCAAGGTCGACAAAAATCATCCCGATGAATCGGTTCGCAATCGTCCATTGCTGGGGCTTGTCAATGTATGGGGCTTTTCTTACACGGAGAAAAACGTTTGGGATGATGGAAACATTTACGACCCTAAAAATGGGAGTACTTACTCGTGCACCATCAAACTAACCAGTGCAAACAGCATAGATGTACGTGGCTATATTGGCATATCGCTTATTGGAAGAAGCGATACCTGGACGCGACAAGTAGCCAAGTAGTCGATCAGGGCGATACAAAATTCAAGCTGATCCCCACATAAAGCGGGTTACCTAGCGCACTGGTAAAGTACCGTTGGTTTTCTGATTTTCCATTATAAACGTTCATCCCGTCGAAGCGCCAGTTATAACGCAGGCCTGCTTGTACATTGAGCCAGAAAAACCCGGTTAATTTTTTATCCCACATGATCCGGGGCTTAAGTTCGCCGCGTTGGAGGAAGAGGGTGCCGGTTGGACTATTGACAACGGGCATCCAAAATTGATTTCCCTCCAGTTCGAATCCCAATTGTACGATACTGGACGTTGAGAAATTGTGGCGAAGGTGTCCGCGGGCCGGCAACAAGAGTTCCATTCCCCATTTGTCGCTAAAGGTTTTATTCCAGAGCAGTACCGGCACGTGAATGATCTGTCCGGCTCGGTAGGTACGGGCGAGTCCGAGCCCATACATATTTTTCTCAGACCGTTTCCATCCATACACAGCGGTGGCACTGAATGTCACTGCCTGGCGGTTGATGTCTTTTAAGCCATGAAAGACCCCGTTAAAATCGGCACTGGCTTGCAGGATCAGAAAATTCTTTTCGTTGAGTGGTTTGAAAATGGTGGTATTGATGCCCGTGCTGGTAAGGGTATGCGTGGCCAGCTGGTTGGCGATCGTATTGGTGCCGGGGTTTTCGATCGCAATTCGGCTGCCCCAGTAATTGGCACCCAATTGCCAGATGATCTTGTTGGTGGAGACAACCGGAATATTTACCTGGGCTTTGAGGGCAGTCATCTGCGAAGCAGAAAAGGATTGCATGGCGGGAAGCATTGCTGAAACTGGGAGGTCAGGAATGGCGAAGCTACCCATGCGCTCCACTCCTACGCTAACGATCCGCTGCGGCGTTTGATTGAGTACTTTTTGATTGCAATATCGTTTCACCCCTTCGGCATCCCCGAACTGGCTGTAATCGGTTAAATCGGAAGTGTCTACCTGGGCCTGCAGGAGCAGTGGTAGTAGCATGAGCAGGCCTATAAATTGATTTCGCATATGTTGGTTTTGTATGAGTACAAAAGTAATTAAGAACCGGTGATCTGCATATTGTCATTCGGCCGCCGCGGTTCTTGCTTGGTTCAAAATTCAGCCGCTCCAGACCAATGGCATTGGCAACCCCTAGGGGTATTAATAAAAACAAGAAGCATCACGTTATAATTTGCTTATCTTTATTATAACCACTGCTTATGCGAAAAAATTTTCACCTCTTTCTCTGCCTCAGTCTTCTGTGTTTCCTTGTGAGTTGCACAAAAGAAGAGGATCTTACCCCACCGGTAGAAACCGCCATGAAGGTTTTTGCCAGCTGGCTGCAAAATGATCTTCATACTTCCACCACCGTATCGGAGCGGGTTCGTTTATATATTACCGGTCAGCCGGAGTATTTCTTTGGTTCTACGGAAACGCTGTTGGATGCCAATGGGGTCGCTACAACGAGTCCGTATTGGTACCGACTCAACGGCAGCCTGGCGAACAAGGAATTGGCCGTGCCCACCTACAACATTAACACACAGGATTGGCTGCGAAAACCCATCGATACCCGTGCCCCGTATTGGACGGTCCCTTATTTCGACAGCGGGGGTGGCGAGATCTGGATGCGTACCTACTCCGTTCCCATCATCATTGGCAATAAAGTGGTAGCCGTGGCCACCACCGACCTGGCGGTGAAGAAGCCATAGGGATAAGAATGCGGGTGAGTAAGAATATCAATTGCCATTTTAAGAACCGGCTATTTTATAATCGAGTTATTAAGCACCTCCAATCCTATAAAACGCTCGCATAATCGTGTATCGACGCCTTAAATCTTGGACAAAACGGAGTTATGGTTTGAAACATTCCCCAACAAGTTAAACACGGTCTGTTAAAAGCGACACTTATATAAACATTGAATTTATAGTCATGTCGAATATATTTTTACAAGCTGAGTGGCGGAAATTAGTTATGGCTAATTATTCTGTTGATAAGGGCATTCTAAAAAAGTATTTGCCTAGTAAAACTGAAATTGATATATGGAATAACACTTGTTACATTAGCCTGGTTGGATTTATGTTTCAAAATACTAAAGTGAAAGGATTTAAAATTCCATTTCATGTAAATTTTGAAGAAGTAAATTTACGTTTCTATGTTCGCTATAAGGAAAAAGATGAGTGGAAAAGGGGTGTTGTATTTATTAAAGAAATTGTCCCTAAACCAGCTCTTACGTTTGTCGCCAATAAAATTTATAAAGAACATTACGAAACACTTCCGATGAGCCATAAATGGACTCATTCCGAAAATCATTTAACCATTGAATATAAGTGGAAAAAAAGCAAATGGTATACGATAAACGCTAAAGTCGATAAGGTTCCAAGTTCAATTATTAGGGGAAGCGAAGAAGAATTTATTACTGAACATTACTGGGGTTACACAAAACTTTCAGAAATTGAAACATCAGAGTACGGAGTAGAACATCCGAGATGGGATGTTTATAAAACATTAGAATATAAAATTGATGTCGATTTTGGCAGCCTTTATGGAAAGGATTTCGAAGTTTTAAACAAAGAAAAACCCATTTCGGTTTTTGTAGCTGAAGGTTCAGAAATTAAGGTTAAAGACGGGCGTAGAATTTAGATAAAAATGCGCACAATAAAGTGTATGGGTCATAGTGTTTGCTTCCCCATATTTCAACCTGTTGGGTTTTAGGGATACTTACAAATTTCCTGACTTTAATAATTTAAACATGAAGCCGAAGTACTTAGCGGAGGTACAGATTATCTCAAATATTAACCCCGTTTTGTCCAAGATTTTAGGGGTCGATACACAAGAGGGGCTCATCAATTAGGACTAAAGCTGCTCATCAATTTTCATTACAGTGATTCCTGGGCCGATCCAGCTAAGCAAAATCCTCCTGCCCAATGGCTTTTGTTCAACGCGTCACAAATGACTACTGCAATACGAGCCCACACCCGTGAAGTGTTATTAGCACTGCAAGCTGAGGGTATTCGGCCCGATTGGGTACAAGTGGGTAATGAGACCACCGATGGTATGCTGTGGCCGTTAGGTAAGGCATCTGTGTCGATGCCAACGTATGCTTCTTTTTTTCGAGCGGGTTATGAAGCTGTAAAATCTGTCGATACCAGCCTACAGGTGATGGTGCATCTTTCTAATGGATACGACCGCGCCTTGTATGAGTGGAATCTCAATGGACTCAAGCAAGCGGGTGCTAAGTGGGATGTGGTGGGCATGTCACTCTACCCAAGCGTCAGCAATTGGAGATCACTCACCGATCAGTGCATCTCTACGTTGCAGTGGGTCGTTAGTCAATATCAAACACCGGTAATGATCACAGAGGTAGGCATGCCGGCCGATCAACCCGATACTTGCTACTCCTTTCTTAGTTACTTTAAAAGGCAGCTGAATGATATCCCTAATTTTAGGGCCCTTGGTATTTTCTATTGGGAGCCGCAGAGTTATGCCAGATGGAACGGGTACGGGCTGGGGGCGTTTGATGACAGCGGAAAGCCCACCAGAGCGTTGCAGGCGTTTAGGGAGCCGTGATGGTGTACTAGTTAAGACTTAATCTGACTCCTCTTTTGCTTTCCTCAATTCTTTTATCACTTCATCAGAAAAACGGATTCCATCACTTTCCATATCTGCGATGGTGCGATACATTGCTTTGTAAACTTTCTTTTTTTCTTCTTTTGAAAAATTATCATCCTCGAAAATTATGGATACTAAGTTTACAAGTTTTGTAATGGGCCCAAAACTTTTACGCCCTTGTCTAGGCTTTTTTTCTGCCTCTTTCAATTCCCGGAGCGTTAATCCAATGAAAACTGCAAAAAGAGTTGTAATGACAGTGGTGAGAATGAGGATCTCTAAGTTTTCCATTTAATCTTTTTTAGCATTAAAAAAATTAAGAAGCCCTAAAATAGTCGGAGGCCAAAGCCCAATAAATATGGCCTTAGTAGGGTTATTTTCAACGAGATAAATCCATTCGCTAAAAAATATGCATATAATACATACAACAACAATAAGAATTTCACTGACTGTAAATTTTTTCATAAGATACAATGTTTATTTTATTTCAATTTATGAAAATATTTTCTGTTCTAAAAATTTTTTTCATCATCAGATACAGAGTTTGAAAATTGTAATTATGTATATAATTAATTATTTTGTGGAGCAATTTATTCTGTAAGTATCCCTAAAAAGCAGACAGTTTAAAACTTAAGTATTAATCTTAAATTTAAACTGCCATGAAAAAATCCCGATTCACGGAGGCGCAGATCGTCTCCGCCCTTAAAAAACAAGAAGCCGGCA
>Ga0194130_10000560_pt1 | contig 68395 bp, 108 predicted proteins | sample TA2KigsurfametaG_FD_160084 | JGI IMG/M metagenome (GOLD analysis project Ga0194130, IMG submission 160084) | Freshwater microbial communities from Lake Tanganyika, Tanzania - TA2015050 Kigoma 12 surface | ecosystem: Environmental > Aquatic > Freshwater > Lake | place: Tanzania: Lake Tanganyika...
CAATAAAAAATTCAAACGTATCGGGGCTTGTTTGAGGGATGTTATTGATTAATTCTACAACTTCTCTTTTTTTAAGAATTTGTAATTGTATTTTACTGGTAGGGGTAATAAGAGTTACAATTTGATTTTCTATATCAGCCGGGTCCCCTACAAGAGTTCTTAAAAATATAGAAGAGTTTCTTACCCAACGTCCGTCAGAAACTTTTAGTACTTGTCTGGAAGGATAAATTACATCTGATTTTTTATTAAATAAAAGCTTAAAAAAGAGTTCGTACGAACTTTCATTTCCCTTATTATTATAAAGAGATTTAAGTTGCTTTACTGTAAACCTTTGATCCGAGGTAAGCGTTCTAGGTATTTTTTCCCCGTAAAGTTGCAAAAATCTTTCAATAAAAGAATTTATAGTAGTGTCTATATCATTATATGATCTTTGATTTTGAATGAGTTCTTGCGCATATTGATCCTGTTCCAGGTATTCATAGTAAGCTCTTAAGAAAGCAACAAAAGTGGTATAATCACTTCTGATGAACTCAGGAAGTTGATTTTGAAAAACCTTAGAAAGCTTTTGTTTTATTCTTGTTGTGGTCATACAGTAACTGCAGAAACTGATATAGTAATGCCTTGCTCTACGGATGCATCGGTATTTTTAATGCTGCTATCATAAGTTATTATCTCATTTCTCACTGGAACTATATCAAAACTTTCTCGCTGATATGTTGCGTAAAATTTTATATCAAAATAACCCGATGCAAAAGCTACAGGGGTAAATTTTTCTAAAGTTAAAATACCGGTAGCATAATCTATTTGACCGATATTAGTAATTTTTAATTCTGTAAGGGTATTGAAAATAGCTACCGTTCCTACCCCGTCATAATTAACAGGAGAGGGTGCAATATCTTTAATAATTACTGTTGTAGCAACCCCTGAAACATTTATAAAAAATCTTGATGATCTTAAATCTCCTGGGTGCACTCTTCCATTAAATTTAATTGTGTTTGCGGATTTAAAACTATTTTCCACATTAAGAATAGGTACTACCTCACGCATACCGGTAACATCAACGGTAGTACTTAAAATAGAGGAATCAACACCGCTTATAGTTTCTACAAGATCAGAAGCGTAGAAGCTTTTATCAAATTTATTTAAATAATTGTTAAAATAATCAACAATAGCGCTTCTAATTTGACTATTAATAGTAGAAGAGGTAGAGTCTGTTCTAACATTATCATACTTTACATTAACCTGTAAATTAACATATAAAAAGTTAGGATCTACAAATTCTGGATTTATAGTAAGTGTTTGTTTTTTATCTAAAAGAACATTTAAAATTTCATTTTTAGTAGCAAGCGGTATTGTAGCACCGTAGAAGGGCTTGGCCGAAATAAAAACTTTACCGTAAGTAGGAGGATCATTTTCCTCCCCACCCCACACTGTAATAGTTTCTATATCAGGATATGAACTTCTAATAATAGCTGAAAAGTCACCAGCTGTTACGGCTCTATTTCTTGAGGTATTAAATAACGGGGCGTTAAATTTAATTGATGTTATTGACTCTTGAGCGGCACCCCCCGACGAAGGCGATAATGTGGTAATGGTAATATTGGTTGAACCACCGATAGCTCCAGAGGCTGCAAAGGTCTGGGTGGTAAATATATTAGACACATTACCAGCGGTGCCTTGAGTGACGAGGTACTCTAATATAACAATGTTTCCGGCGGCTAGTTTTTTGCCGATAACACCGTCACCAAAATAAATTTGATAGAAGCCTAGCGGGTTTTGCTCTAAAAAATAAACTTTAGAATCCGAGGTTAATAAAGAAATATCATCAGCTTTTGTATACACCTCTAACGTAGAGTCAGAAGAAGAGGTTTGAATTTTTACAGTAAGTGTAGTGGTATCAACACCGTTGTTAGGTATTTCAAATTTTTCCCCCGGGCCAGGATTAGCAACTGTATAGCGATATGTTAAAGGTGTGCCTTCTTTAATTTCTAGGCTTTCAAATGTATATACACCGTTGGTAGGGGTAATGGTTACATCTTCTGTTGTTACAAATGTAAAGGCAGTTTCACCAACAGTGGTAGTAAACGGAAAAAATTTATCTATCGTTAAAGAAGCAGGACTACCGGGGGGACTATTTACTGTGAGATCGACAATAGCAGTTGCGCCTCTAGCAGAGTACGGTGTGTATCCTAAATGTTTAGCTATTGATACCGCTGACTCTCTCTTAACAGCTGAATCTAAAAACATCTCATTAGCAAGCATATTTGCTAGATAAGCATTGTAGTGGGTATTATATGACAAGACATCTAAAAGAACTGATAGACTAGAGCCTTCAAAATCATAGTCAGTAAACTCATTTTGGCTTTGTAAAAATGTTTTTAAGTTTGTCTTGATTTCATCAAAATCAAGCTCTGCTATTCTTAGATTAGGCATTATCTTAGTCTATTTAAAGTGGTTGTTACTGTAATAGGTCTTTCAAAATTATTAAGCGCAAACTCTACCGTTACATCTATAGAGTTCTCATCCGGTTTATCAATAATTGAAAGGTTTATTAACCTTGCCCTGGGCTCGAATTTTTCTAAAGTGTCTTTAATGGTTTGTTCCATCGCAGACCGTATGATTGGATTATAATTTTCAAACAATAATGATGATATTTGACACCCTATTTCAGGGTGAAAGGGGCGTTCGTAGTTTTTAGTTAATATTAAATTACGAACAGCTGCCTTTACCGCGTTTTCATTTGATATTTTAGCAACATCATATGAAACTGGGTGCTTGGTGAAAAGCAGATTAAAATCTGAAAAATCTCTAACTGTTCGGTTAATTGTAATCATAATTATATTTATGTCAGTTTGCAAACGTATCGGAAGAACCGGTTGCGGCGTGTCCGCAAGAAGCTTGATCTCCCTGTCTACAAACTCTTATTCCTCCCGCAAAAACATTAGTAGATGCTTGAGTCATTGTTGGATTAGCGTGTAAGCCGGTACCGTGTCCTTGTACTGCATCTCCAAGTACCGCTACCAAACTTCCATTGCAATATACGGAAGATTGACCGCCGCCTAAAATTGTACCACCGGCTGTATCAACTCCAACTCTAGCTACCCCTGGCATTATGCTAGACTCGTTAGCCCGGTGCTATGTCTTTTATCATTTAAAAATGTAAGCAGCTCCCCCCTGTTGGCAGCATCACTTTTATAAGACACATGGATCCAGGGCATACCGGTTCCATAGGTTTTATACTCTAAAAGAAACTGATCGTATTTTAAAAGAGGGGCAATTTTTTTAGCAATTTCAAAATAGTCTGATTTAGCTGCCCCTTTAAACTGCATATCTACCGCTAAACCTAATGGGTGTTGGGATGTTGAGGACGATGAGCCAGCCTGTCTAAAGGCAGATGTAACAAACATGTTTGGAAATACCGCTAAAATAGGCTCTAAAATGTTTAATGCTACCCCTTGTAAATTAAATACTATTTCCCCGTAAGTAAGACCGCGCTGGGCTACCACCGCGGTTCTAGTAACTGCTGCTTTAGAGGAAAGCATACCTAATGTATAATGTTTTGATAATTGATAATTTTCTGGCAAATAAGTTTGATTTTTAAGAGAGGGATCAGGTGTAGCAACCTTTGGGGTACCGGGTGCTGGAGATGCTTTTTCTGACTCAACTACTACCGTGGGTGTAGTTTCTTCAGCAGCTGCTATACCTGTTTGTTCAATCTCTTTCTTTTGTTTATCGGCTTCAGCAGGATTGGATGCATCCTCAGTTTTATAAGAAGATCTATCTAAGTAGTTAGGTTGAACCGGGTCTGGGATAGTAGTAGTTTCTTGTGCTTTTCTAATATCAGTAAGCAATCCAATATTTGAAGACTGAGCATATTTTGAATCTTTTGAAGAAGCAGCAGTACCAGACTGCATGTAAAAAGCAGAACCATCATTATTAATTGTACCCCCGGCTTTTATATTATGTGTGCTATCAGTCTGTACAAAAGTATCTTTTGATCTTACAAAATGGCTCTTTAAGGCTTGGGAGTAAATATTATTATTGGCTTTAAAATTAATATCAGTAGATGATAGAAAAGCATTTACATCGCCTTTAAGGTTCAAGTTTACATCAGCTTCTATATTTACGTTAGCACTGTGTAGATTAATTTCTTCTTTTGCAGAAATGTCAACCCGGCCGGCGGCCTGCATGGTAATATCATTAAAACATTTAAGGTTAACGTCACCCTCAACCTCTATGGCTGCGTCTCCTCCAATAAAAACTTTTACTTCGCCTCTAACTGAAACGGACGCTGACCCGGTAATTGAAATATACCCGTTTTTGTCAACAATTTCATATGAACTACCTTTTGTTCGACGTACAATTGAGCCGTTGGCATCTATTTCAAAAAAAGTACCTGATTTATGATATACATGTATACGTTCGGCCCCGGGTGTATCATCCAACTCTACAATATGACCGCTTTCAGACTGAATGGTTTTATTATAAGGATATTCGGCATTAAACGGTATCGTAGGTTGTTCCCAGCTTTGCCCATTTGGAAGTTGAATACCAGTTAAGCGTTCTTTAGTTTTTTCTTGGACTACAGTACCACTAACCTCCCCTTGCGCCAGTCTATTTACCTCAGACTTACCGCTATACTCTTTTGTGGGGTAGGTTGCAGTTGGATCAATAAAACCTTTAGTTTGAGTAATTAATTTTTCTTGATTTTCTTCTGCTTTTATGTTAAAGTTTCTAGCTTCTGTAAATGCTTTACTAGCAATAGATGATGAAAAAGCTGCGTCAATTTGTGAACCAGTCAGAATGGCTGGGTTAGGGATTGTCTGAGGCGGTATAACCCCTTTAGTAAATAGATCATTTACAAATCCTGTAAGCCTAGAATCTATTCCTTTTGTTACACCATTTAAAACTGCTACAGAAAGATTATCTTTTAGAGTGTTTAAATTTATAGCGCTTGCAAGATCAGGGGGTAAGCTATTTTCTAAATTATAAAGTACGTTAAATAAAAGCTTGTTGGTAGTAGATTGAGCAAGCTTGTTCTCAACCAACGACCCTATAGTACCTTTAATTGTATCAGAATTAAAATTCTTAGCTACCAAATCAACAGGGTTATTTGGCCCAATTATTTTGGCAGGAATATCAGTTAGTTGTTGATTACCGGTTTCATCAATACTTTTAACAATTGATGGACTTTGCTCCAGCACCGCTTTTTCTATAGCTTGATTTACAATTACCCGGGCTGTAGGAGGTAATTTAGTAAAGTCAACCGTGCTTGATATTCTATCAAACAGGGTTGATGCTAGATTTTGAGATACTTGTTCGCTCATCCTATTAGACTGTTAAGATCTTTCTTTTCGTTTTGATATCTTGTTCTTACTCCGGCGATTATGTTTTGACCGCTGGACTTAAAGAACGATTCTACATTTTCTATTTTATATTTTGAAACTAACTCTACTATATCTTTGTCTGATAACTGGGCTTTGTCTTTTAACGGCTCTGTAAATATACTTGTTTTATTAGGTCCAAATTGTACTGCTGTTGACCAGACTAGATCTTGAACGGCAGGGCCAAATTGAGTTAGATCTAACCCCTTGCGCTTGAGGTTATTAATCATAACATCATAATATTTTGTTTGCGTATAGTCGTGCTGATCTTTTTTAAATTCTTCTGTCTTTGTCGAAGCAATTTCTTTCCATTTAGCATCGAACGCCGGGGTAGCTGGTTTTAGACCTTCAAATAAAGAACCAAATTTAGAGTACTGAAGGTAAGATAGTAATGGGGAATTCTTACCAGAAGGTCTAGCTTTACCACTAGGCGTAAGCGGGGGTAAATAAGAAGCAAATTGATAAGTTCCGTACGATGCCCCTCCAAAATCATTTGAGGTATTATAGGCATTTATTGTACCAGGGCCTTTGCCCCCGGTTTCATATTTTTCTGATGTCTTACCCAATTCCCAACCCGGTACCGGAGGCACGCCTGATTTAACTGGATTACCCGATCCGTCTACAACAGGATTACCAGAACCATCTACTATATTACTTGTTCTTGTATTCTCAACTTCTTTTACTTCTTCAACTTGTTTAAAAGCTATTGTTGGTGCTTTGCTTCCAATGGTACCAAATATAGCGGGCTGCTGCATATCATTACCGTCTAAAAAGAAACCTATAACCCAGGTACCGGGCATAGGTCCCACTGGTGCTATACCAATACCAGATAAGGCTGCTGAATTAATTGGTTGTATCGGTATTGCCCAAGGTAAATCTTCGGTAGGTATATCTATTTTACTGTCGGAATGATATCCGTAGATACGCACTCTTACTCGACCCATTTTTTCTGGGTCCATACGGTCTTCCACCACACCTAAAAACCAAACAAAGCCGTCTTGATTAAAAATTTTCATATTGTACTATTAAGAGCATCTTTAACAATTTCCATTGTCATAGTATGCTTGTAAAGATTGATTTTATGTCTGAGTGCAGTAATGATATAATTACCTGAGTAGTATTTATCCTCGTTGGTTTTAGTTGAGTCTGAGCTTGCTTTCGGTGAAACATCAGGAAAGCTAAAATAAATCATTGCTCCAACCTCGGCATCGGTTCTACCTGGCACAGTAAGATTTAATTTAAAGTTAGCTAGCTCCATCATATTAGACATTCTATTTCCATAAATGTCTGGCATTCTTTCATTTATATTTTTTTCTAAATTATGTAGACCAGGATGAATAGGGTAAAATTTTATGTTTGTAATAGGGTTACGTGGTGTTTCGTTAGCAAAGATAGGTATGGATTTTGTACCCTGGGAGTGTTGGTAAGTTTTAAATTTCTCTACGTGATCATAATCATGAAATTCATATTTTTTATTAACAACATCTAAAGTTATAAGCCTGTTGGCTAAATAGCCGTTGCTATAATTTTGTAAATGATCAGATGTCTTTACTACATCAAATTGTTCTACCTGAAACATTTTTTCATTTAAGTCATCAGTGCCCCTAGCCACATTATTAGGTGCATAATTGTATTTACCAAGTGTTAGCTTACCGGTTAAATTATTAAGATCAAAAATTGATTCTACTGAACCGAAATAGAACTTTTTGTTAGTTTCAAAAAATAAAAAATTACAGGCTTTACCTTCTTTAGGTATTGCCTTGCTTGCGCAAAAATTAATACACTTAAAAGGTGTCCAGCCCGGGCTAACAAACTTAATTGAATTTTCTGTCTTGGTAAATATTTCTAAAGCAGTAGAATAGGTAGAAAGCTTTAAACTCTCCCCGCTTGCTTCTAAAGTTCTTTCTGTTTTTAAATAATCTTCATACAGCCTTTTAACAACTTCGTCTATTTTACCTGAAAAGCTTTTAGAGAGTGAGGTTAGAGTATCAATTACCGCCTCTTTAGATATAAAATGCAAGGTATAGAGCTGGGTGTTAAGATCGGTTACAATAGCCCTATCACTAACAGCAAATATTCTAAACATCTTATAAATGTAGGAATCCAGTGAGGGGGTGCGAATTTTCATTACTAAATACTCGTCACCAACAATTGGCATTTCTTTAATTAAGTTTGTACTGTCAGATAATTGAATATTACCGTGTACAAAATTAGAGAAAATATCTTCGTAAAGATTAAGTTCAGAAAGGTAGTCTTTTATGCTATTGTACCTTCCATCAGTAGTTACAATAGCCAATAATTCTATATCTACGGCCCCAGCGGACTGTAAAGGTACTAAAGCGTTAGGTGTTGTCATTTGTTAATAACGCTATCAAACTCACTAACAATAGTTGAAACTAACTCGGACTTAATAATTTTAATTCTTCTTTTTTCTTCATTAAGTCTATCTTCATAAGTAAAATTTGAAATAGGTGTTGAGCCTACTTCAGTGCTATTTACAACATACCCATTGACATCCTCAAAATGATGGGTGGCGTAAATGTTAGCATATTTACCTTCGCAAAAGCGCACTAAAGAATTAGTATCTAACGGCCAATCAAATCTAGGATCTACTATTTCATTAGCATGTAAAATAACCCAGTGAAGGGTCGGGTCGTTATAAAAGAGATCAGCTAAAATTTCAGGCGTTTCACCATCTCTAACATCGTACGTATCAAAAAAAGCAGTATTATTTACAATCTCAGAAACAAAAGCATTACGCCTTAATATATCAGGTACTACTTGCCCGGTGCGATAGTCATCTAAGGTGTATGAAATTTTAGGAAATTTTTCAAAATAAGACATTAGTACCCTTCCTTAACTCTTTCTTTTGTTAAAATTTCCACTTCTTGGAATGTTAGCGACATTCTTACTTCTACCGGTTTACCATCATCAAACGTTGAGTATGCATCACCACCATAATCTACATTCATACTAGTACATACACAGGATGAAATTTTGTTTAAAAATTCGTTTTCTCTATCTCTATAATAATATTTAATTTCAAACTCTGAGGGGTAAATATAAAAAAGCCCTGAGGCAGAAAGCTCCGGATGCATATGAAACTTAAATAGGTCAATAATATTTTTTACATTTTGCATTTCTGCCGGGCTTGCAGGCATAAAGGTGTGACGAAAATTAAATGTTCTAAAATCTACTGACTCAAAAAACTGTTCTTTAAAAGAGTTAGTTTTTTGTTTTGTACCGAGCTCTAAGAGTCTACCCCCCTGGGCCACGCCTACGTTTTGTACTGCTTTTACTATACCGGTAATCATAGCGGCGGATGCATCTTTAGGTAAATCAGGTGAAAAAGTATCAACAGCTGAAGACCCCCCTGCAAGAAGTCCCCCTAAAGTGCCTACTGATTCAGACTGATAATTTATGTTATATTTTACGCTAGGTGTTTCTTGAATGTGTAAAGTAATTACATCGGATAATCTTTTTAAAGTATCTTCTTTTAATATACCGGCTTTTTGAAGTACTTTAGAAGAAGCATATCCCGCAAAGGCCCCAGTTGCAGTACCAATAATAGCTTTAGTTGTTTTAGTTTTGTCTCCAAGGCCAGACAGAACACCGGACAAACCCCCGGCCTGGGCACCTGTGATGGTGCCTGAAGCTGTAATAGCTCTACCTGTCTCGTTTGGATTTAATCTATTTTGGCCTTCACCAACTCTTACATTATTAAAAGTTTCTTGAAATCCCCCGTTACTTTTATTAAATTTAGACTTACCTCTAACATTAATAAAAAAAGCAATGTAATGTTGTAAATCATCGTTTACACCTAGACCTAGGGGGTAGGTATGATTAGCTACTTTATACTTGTTTCTTGCAATATTTTGAAATTTAGACTCAAAAGATCTCCGTCTTTCATCTACGGCATCGGTAGGAACAGGGGAGTAAGCCATTAGATCTCCGATAAATATGAATGATAATGTAATATTTATACTGTATGTACAAGACAACTTATAAAGGACGTTACAGGCTCAGAAACTATCCAAAATATAAAGGAGACACAACTGATATAGTTTACAGGTCTTCTTGGGAGCTAAAGTTTATGAGGTGGTGTGACACAAATGATTCCGTACTTGAATGGGGCTCGGAGACCGTTATCATACCGTATGTCTCCCCGGTAGATGGAAAAATACATCGCTATTTTGTAGATTTTTTTGTAAAGATTAAAAACAAAGACGGTACAATTCAGAAATATTTAGTAGAAATAAAACCTGAAAAATTTACAAAGCCTCCAGAAATCCCTAAAAAGAAAACTAGAAAATTTATTGATGAGGTTTTTCTTTATGGCACCAATCAAGCAAAATGGAAAGCTGCTAACGAATTCTGTTTTAACCAAGGCTGGAAATTTTTAGTGCTAACCGAAAAAGATTTAGGTATAAGTTAATTAAATGGCAAACGTATTTGATACACTAAGAACTAAAGCTGGTGACACCCAGCGCTCGGTGCAATGGTATCAAACCCAAGTTAGAAAACTTGGCTCTATTAACCGTAATAAGCTATTAAGAGAAGGTAGGCTTACCAATGTTATATTGCCTGGTAAGATGTACATGTTTTTTTATACGCCAAAGCATAAAGAAACCCTACCTTATTATGATTTGTTCCCTCTAGTGCTACCGTTTAGAAAAGTACCAGGAGGATTTTTCGGGTTAAACTTACATTACTTACCTTATATTATTCGTTTTAGAATATTAGGAATTTTATCTGATTATGCAACTGATGAAAAAATTGTTGAAGAGACAAGATTAAGATTAAACTGGAAAATACTATCTAGTACATCCAGATTAAAACCGGTTCAAGCTTGTGTGAAGCATTATTTGTTTGAAAATGTAGATTCCAGATTTTTAGAAATACCGTACCCCGATTGGGTGGTAGCCTCTCAACTTCCAGTAGAAATGTTTGAAAAGCAAAACAAATCCGATATCTGGAACGATTCAAGGAAAAAATTCTAATGCCAGCTCACTATTCTTTACAAAAATTTAAATCCCAGGTATTGGGTAAGGGATTAGCTAAACCTAATCGTTTTGAGGTCTTTATACCACCACCACAAGGGTTACAAAGCGGGCGCGCGGGGGGTGATATAGTCTCGCTACTATGTGAACAAGCTAGTTTTCCAATGCTTACAATTAACACTAAACCTTTTAAAATATATGGACCATCTTACCAACGCCCAACAGGTATTGAGTATGGTGGGGAAGGGTTACCCTTTACCTTTCATGTGGATAGAGAAATGAAGGTTAAAACATTTTTTGACGAATGGATGCAATTAATTGTTAATAAAGATACCTTTAATGTAACTTATCAAAGAGAGTATATTACTGATATTACAATTAAACAATTAGATGAGGCAGACAATGTGACGTATACAGCTGTATTGAAAGATTCTTTTCCGCGAAATTTAAACTTAATGGACTTGAATCATAGTGCACAAAGCCAGACTCATCGACTAACTGTTTTATTTGCATATAGAAAATGGACCACTGTGTCCGGTAGTTTAACAGGAGGCACTGGAACAAGCTCTCTCTTTGCTGGACCAAGATCTGTTACATTTGTATAATACTTTGGAGTGAATAATGGGATTACCTATATTAGATGTACCTACATATGAACTTGAGTTACCGTCAACTAATAAGCTAATAAAATTTAGGCCATTTTTAGTTAAAGAGCATAAAATTTTAATGACCCTTTCAGATGCTGATGGGGTTGAAATTTCTCGGGTAATAAAAGAATTAATTGACGCATGTACTTTTAAAAACTTAAACGTTGACAAGCTTTCCAACTTTGATGTAGAGTTTATTTTTCTTAATTTAAGATCTAAATCAATAGGTGAAAAAGTTGACATTATTGTAAATTGTCCTTGTGGGTTTAAAATAGATCACAGTATTAATTTAAACGATATAAAAGTAATTAGAGAAGAAAGCTTTACCAATAAAATTCAGTTAAGGCAGGGGATTGGGGTAATAATGAGATACCCTACGTTTGAAGAAAATGTTCAAATTTTAGATAATTTAAACAACTCAGTTGTGTTTGATATAGTAGCTAAATGCATTGATAGTATCTATACAGATAAAGAATTTTTTGATAGGACTATGTTTACGGAGCAAGAAGCTCAAGATTTTTTATCCCAGCTTACTAAAGCAGAATTTGAAAAGATAGAGGAATTTTTTCTTAAAATGCCAAAAGTAGTACAACAAGTAGAAACAGTTTGCCCGGAATGTAAGGGTGTAAATAAGGTAGAAATGAAAGGGCTTGAAAATTTTTTCGTATAACTCTTTCTCAGGATAATTTAGCTAATTTCTATAGAACAAATTTTTCGTTAATGCAGTTTCACAAATATTCATTAACGGAATTAGAAAATATGCTGCCCTGGGAAAGAGAGATATACGTTACATTATTAATAGATTATATTAAAGAAGAGAACGAAAAACTTAAACTTAAACAACAGCAGGCCAGAAACATATGAGTAAAAATACCGCCAGACGACTTGAAGAAATGGATAAGTCTTTATCCGGTATAAACGTTTCATTAACTAAGTTTGAAGATACTTTAAAAAAATTAGATTCATCTTTAGAGAAGATTGCTACATCTTTAGGTCGTAAAGAACAGCCATCCAAAGGCGGTTTTAATTTTAATTTATTTTCTGGTAATCAAAAATCTGTCACTAATACCGGTAATGCTGGTGGTGATAAATTGATGACTGAGCTGAGAAATGCTTTAGATAAAAATCATAAAGAAAGTTTTAAAATTTTTCAGAGTATGGAATCTCTTCTTAAAGGTATTGATGAAAAGCTCGGAAAACAAGCCGAGGGTGGTGGCGGTGGGTCTCCTTTACCGGTGCCAGTACCATCTCCCGGTACTCCCGATAAAGCAAAAAAAGGAGTTCTTGGAAAAGTAGGGAGCGTCTTGGGTAAGGTTGCACTTCCTCTTGCTGCCGTTATGGCTGGAATGGAGGCACATTCTGGTTATACAAAAGCCGGGGAAACATTAGATTTAGAACCAGGACAAGAACCAACTTTTGGACAAAAACTAGCTGGTGCGGGCGCTGGGGTAATGTCTGGATTAACCTTTGGTATGATTGATGAAAAAAAGATGGCTCACACCTTAGCGGGTACTGGAAAGGGTAAAGAGTATGCCGCAGCAGAGCAGGCAAAAATTTCCGGCTTATCGTCCGGGGGAGATATGTTTGACAGTGGCCCGGCTCCCGATCTCGGCCCAGTTCAAGCAGCAGCCCCTGAAGCTAAAACTTCTAAACCAGTTGGCTCTGCAGCAGCAGCAGCCCTGGAAGCTACGGTTTCCAAGCCTGCAGGTAAAGAGACTAAGTCTGCATCTGTATCCACACCTGCTGCATCTAAAATACCTTCAGCTTCTAAAGGCCCATCAGCTAAAGAAAAAATGCAAGGTGAAGAAAATTTACAAAAATTAGAAGAAAAAGAAGCCGAGCTTCAAACTGTTCAACGTGAATATAAAGATGAAATAGCCAAGGCTTCAGAAAAACTTGCTAATGATACTAAAAATTATCCGCAAGGTTTTATTGATGATCCTTCAGATCCAGAATACCCAAAAGAATTAAAAGCTGTTGATGATAAGTATAAACCAAAAATAGAAGCTTTGAAGAAAGAAATTTCTACACTTAGTAAGGCCCCTGGTATAGAAGGAGCAAAAAAGGCTCAAGCAGCTGCTGATGCCGAAGATGATGAAAAGCCATCTATAACCCCTAAAACAAAAGTAACTGGGGGTTCATCGGTTGAAAAAACAACCTCAACGGAAACGGTTACCGGTGGTGGAGAAACAACTTCTAAGCGTACATTAACACCGGAAGCAGAAGCTGCTCAAAAAGAGCTTGCCGGTATTGATGACAAGCAGGCTGCAGAAAAGAAACAAGTAATAGATAAATTAAAAGCAGAAGGTAAAATTACAGGAGGACCTGAAGCGTCTGATTATGAAACTATACCGGAACTAAAAGAATTAAAAACTAAACAAGATGCAGAGCTAGCAGCTATCTCTGCTAAAATTGATTCTGGTACTAACTATGAAACTTCTACAATTGCACCACCACCTCAAACCACCACTACAGCAACCACTGTCTCTTCACTTTCAGCTGAGAATAAAGACTTATCAATGGAAGCTTCTAAAGGCGGGGCACCTTCTGTAGTTTCATCTAATAATGTTCAAAATAATAATACTACCAGCTTTACCCCGTTTAAACCATTACCCCGGGGTGGCTTAAGTAGTCTCGAACGTAAGCAAGATACTGTTTCGGCATAAAAAAAGGGGCCTTGCGCCCCTTTCTTATTTTTTAGTTTCTGCTTTCTTAGGTGCTGCTTTTTTCTCAGGTGCTTTTTTCTCCACCTTCTTTACCTCTCTACATCCATCGGCTTCTGTTTGCCCGTCTTTACAGGGCTTTTTAACATTAGCTTTAACAGGAGGTTCTTGCTTTTTCTGAGCTTGCTTGGCAGGAGGTGATGCTTTTTTTTCTGCTTGGGCAAAGGTAACAGTTGTAAAAGAAAGTAAAACTGCAGTAAGTATAGTTTTAATCATCGTTAGCCAACTTTGCAAAATAGGAAAGAGATTCATCATCATCATCTAAATTAAACTCCTTTTTAGGTGCAGGCTTAGCAGCAACTGCTTTAGGTCTTTCTTCCGGGAGTTCAGTGTTTTCAGCGCGCGGGGTACCGCTAGGTGGTGAAAGAACACTTTCAAGCTTTGCTTTCAATTCCTCGTATGTTTTAAAATGTTTAGGATCTAGAAATTCTTGTAGTGAGTGTTGTTTGTTCCACACTTTTTCTAAATCACTGTCATCTTCTGAGAGGGCAGAAATACTTTCAAACTCAGATTTATCATAATTGCGATAACCTTCTACATTACGAATCTTCAGTTTAAAGTTTGCACCTTTCCAAAAATCAAAAGGATTAACTGGCTCCTCATCCTCGTACTGAGGTTGCATTGCGTCTTTAATTTTATCAAAAATCTTCTTTCCAAACTTATAGAGAAATACCTTACCTTCGTTTTCAGGGTGGGCTGGATCTTTAACAATATAAATGTTGGACACGTAGGTAAGGCGACGTTTTTGTTTGCGGGCAATATCTTTGTTTGCCTCAGTGCCTGAATTCCAAAGCTCAGTATTAAGTTCGGATACAGGATCAGGTTTACCTAAAGTCGTTAATGAATTTTCAATATACCATTTACCGGTAGGACCTTGGAAGCCATGATTCCAAACTCTTACCCAAGGTAAATCTTCACCTTTAGGTGGGGGTAAAAAACGAACCACAGCATAACCATTACCAGCCTTATCAACTTCAGGCTGCCAAAAGCGGTCGTCTTTTTGTGATTCTTGTTGCTGGGGGGTCGCAATCTTTTCTACTTCTTTCATTAAGGAGTCGAAAGTACCGCGATTCTTTTTGAGTGTTGAAAAGTCTAATGCCATGTTATTCTCCGTATATGCGTTGTATAGTTACGTATAAAATGCTTATCCACCTTATCATTATATACCTTTATTTATAGTAAATCAACTCACTACTAAGTCACTTTGGTAAAGTTCTGCTATCTGTGTATGTGGATATGACCAGAAGTGCTTGGTAATAATTTCACCTTTCCAAAGAAATTGTAACTCCTCATCCTTTAAGTCTTGTGAAATAGGGTATTGGTTATGTTCAATATGATTCATCTTTGGAATCATTACTAATTCATTTTCTGGATTCATTCTAAACATCCAGAAATGATGATCATAACCTTTTGAATAATGCCCAACGTGTTTTAATTCTCTATGTACTGAAGGTACAGAGATGAAGCCTTGTTTTGAAATCGTCTGTAAGAAACGAAAAGCTGAGGGCGGGTAATGTAAATCTTCTACAGTATGGCAACACAAACTAAAATCAAACTTACCGTGTTCATTTACAAATTCTAAAATTGGCTGCCAGGTTCTTTCTTCGTGTAAATCTAGTTGAAAATGTAAAGATGAGGATGGAAGCAGTTTGTAATCAACCGTTGCATCCACAACAGGAAGTGACCAAGGGGCGGCGGCTGCGCCAACATCTATAACAGTAAATTTTTCTTTTTTTCTTTTTTCAAGTAAAAAATGTGCTATAGGATCTCTATCTAAAAGATAAGTATAAAAGCCGGTTTGACTTTTACCGTTCCCATCGTAAAAATTTTCAAATATCACTTTTATATAATTGTTTTTCGTCTAGGTCGTATAATTCATCTTCTTCCACATCTTCATCGTCATTATCTACTAGTTCGTAAATTTGTTTACGATGCTTGCTGGTCTTATCTGAACCTTTTACAACTTTGTGAATCTTTTTTTCTCTATCAAATTCAAAACCCTTGGTCTTCATTTTAAAAAATTAATTACCTCCTTTAATTAACCCAACTACCTTATCCTTTATAGTTTGTGCCCAAGCGGGTTGTGGAACATGCCAACCTATAAAAGCGCCTACTACAATCCAAAAAATAGTTTCTAACATTAGATTTCTCCCTCTTTGTCTGGAATAACAATATAAGGCCATGCTGTAATTCTTTTACTCATTTCTGATTGATTTTGAGCCATTTTTATAAGAAAACGCTGTGTATCTTTTAGATGATCGGATAATGAAGAGACGCTATCTTGAAGTAAGCAGATTTCTTTTTCTAATTCAGAAATTCTATCCCTGGTTAAGTCCAACTGCTCTTCTAAAAATTCGGTCATATTTTTCTTTTTTAAAATTTAAAAACGGCGCGTACTTTTTAATCAGCCTGGAAAGATCTGGCCATATTAAATCTGTATTTAAAACTCTATCTAATTCGTCAGTAAAAGGTATAATTTTATTTAAGATAACTAGCGTTTCAATTGAAACATCATTCCTTAAATACATCTTTATTATATATGGATGTTGTTGATTTTGAGAAACAAGTAAATCTTCAAACTTAATTTCTTTTTTACCTGAAAAAATAATAAGTTTTTCTATTTCTTTTTCAAACGTATAGGATAAAGATTCTATACGTTTTTTCCATCCCATGTAACGATCTCTAGCTTCAGTATCAAATACCCCACCCCATCGATCACCGGATACAAAATTTGCTACTAAAAATTCTACTACGTCTTTATCCGAGTACTGCTCAGCCACCCTTCTAATAGCAATTAAATCTCTACGTTTCAAAAAAGATTGTTTTGACGCCCGCACCCGGCCTTGCAATTTAATAGCATCATATTGATCGGTAGTAAAATGTAACCTTAGTGCTAAGTAGTACCGATAAACCTCAAACGGCTCCATAATCATATAGGTAAATGGCCACGGGGCTTTATCATATTTGCCTGCTCGGCTTCAATCTGTATTTTTTCTTTTAGTTTTTGATTAACCAACGGTCCTACGGCTTCAATATCAATATCCACCTCATTACAATAATTAATTATTGCATCCATATAGGTGATATTAAGTTTTGTTACCATTCCATCAATGTACAAAGCAAATTCGTTTGGAGACCGAAATCTTTTTGTAATTATTAAAGCATCTGTAAGTTGTTCTTTTTCGTCCATTATACAAAGAAAATTATACCTAGCATTATAGCTTGTATTGCAAAACCTACTCCAATAGTAACTACCATCAGCATATCTTTAAGTATAGCTGATCTAAAGAAAAATATCAATAACGACATCCAAAGTAAAAGAATAATATCAAGCGGGGGCATCTTTTCTGATAATCCAGACATGATGGCTAAAAAACTTGGCACTGTGGCCATATTAAGTAAGACTACCCCAAGCCAGGACAAGGTATCAGCTGTAGTTTTAGAAAACGTATCAGTAAACGTTTTTAATTTTTGCACAATTGAATTAAGCTTTTCTTCCATTATACCCTCTCACCGTAAAAAATATGTCTTCCAATTTTTGTAATCTTAGGTTTATTCCAATTAGGCTGGATGTAATCAGCGTGATAGTACATTGCCTTATGTAAGGAAGGTAATCTATAGTTTTCTAATAGTACTTTTTTTGCCACCTCCATTGATTCTGTATAATGGGATGCACTTCTAGGTACTTTAGGACCTTCTTCACAATACCATGAAAATTGACAAATAATTTTACTATAGACCACGTTTTTCTGAAATACTACACCGCAAATATCAGATGGAAATTTACCTGACTCTACTCTATTAAGAGTAACCTGGGCTACTGCAACCTTTCCTTCAAAAGGTTCTTGTGCAGCCTCAAAGTAAATGTTTTTGGCCAAGCATGTAAGTTGCTTTTCTCTTTCAGCCATAGAAATGGGAGTTGAATTATACTTAAAAGTTTTAAGATAATTAAACTTGTTGTTAGTAATAGTCATTACACCGGTAAGTACTATAGCTAGTAATACTACCTTTATAAGAATGTTTATTGGTGTTACCATTGGTTCTCCTTCTTAGGGGGGATGTCGTAAAGACCATCCCCTTGTCGTTAGATTACTTCTTGGTGGTAGCTTTATGTTCTACCGGGATTTGAGAAACGAAGCCATTTAAGGTTTGAGCCTTAGCAATAATATCGGCTTCGGAGGGATAGGCTGGAAAGCCTGGGTGATCTGGAGGTACTTGACCTGCATGTCTAGCATTTTCTACCTTGACTTGCCAGTCATTGCCAATGAGTTCACGTTTTCCATAATAATCTTGCTCCAGCATTGTTTGCGCCATTTTTAAAAGTTCAAGGCGAATCTCGAACGGTGTCATATTACTCATGTTTACTTCTCCTTTGTGTATGTGTGTAAAAAACAGGTGGTTTAAAGGTCCACCCAAACCTTATTAATTACTTCTTAGCTGCTTCTTTTTTCTCAGCAGGCTTGGCTGCATCTTTCTTTACTTCAGCTTTCGGAGCATCTTTTTTCTCAGCCGGCTTAGCAGGAGCCTGAGCAAGAGCTGCAATGGTAAAAGTAGAAGCAACAATAGCGGCGATAATTGATTTCATTTTATTTCCTTATAAATTAAAAAATTTACAACTCCACATCAGCTCGTCACCATCGATACTATCTAAGGCCACCTTCTGAGGTAAGGAGATAGTCACCAGGCAAGGACTTACTAATTCGTTCTGGTTGATTCTGTTGCCAAGTTCAACCAGAAAAACTCCGGTCAGCGTTTAGGCTGCCAGTGCAAATCTTTCGTCGTTTGCGTTTAACGTTTTGTTTCTTCGGCTGAGCAGTCCCAACCCTAACGGCTTTCACATTGCCGAGTCGTCTATCTCTCTACTCATTGCCCTGTCGAGTCTATTCACCCCCATCAGAAGCATACCACACTACTGCAACATACAATTAGATATGCTTTTGGTGGAGGTGGGGGGATTCGCACCCCCGTCCAGAACACTTTTCAATAAACTTCATACGACTATAAATTAAGCATTCTACAACGGTGTAAGTACAATCGTTTACCACTACAGTAATCGTTAACTTACCGTATCTACCCTTTGTAGATAGGGACGTTAGTTAAACGTCTTTCTCTGCCATGCTTAAGTTATAAACAGTAGTAATATTTATATAACCTTAATCTCAACCCCCAACATATAAATTTTAACGTTAAGGCAATAGAAAATCCACTAAGATTACTGGGTTTCGGTAAAAAACTTTACCGTAACAGAAAATTAATTAAAATTACTAGGTTTTGGTAAAAAAACGTTACCGTTACGCCCTGAGGCAATAATACACAAGTAACTATTATTTTCAACACTTAATAATGCAGTAAATGTTTCACTTTTTTTATTAAAAAACAAACTAAACATCCGCTCAGCTCCATCTGCCACATCTTTACCAATAAAGATCGGTACCTCGTCAAAATGTTTTATAAAGTCTAAGGCTTTTGGAGATAATTCACATACAATGGGTAATAAGGCATTAACTGCTGTATCTTTAGCCTGTAACGGTTTGATAATTATTAGACTCGTAAAGATCGCGATAATACAAAAGATTCTTAACATAATCGTCTCTTTTTTGTTTAAAAATTTGTGGTGGGTTATCATCCACAGAAACTAGAATGACGATTTTACTCACTGGTATTTTAAACTGCTCTTCAAACATAATTGCGTATGCCGAGCATTGCATAAAATAATTTTCTATATACTCTTCTTTTTTAGGTCTAGAAGATGTCTTAAAATCTATAATTGATAGGTTACCATCAAACTCACCGATACAATCCACTGTACCCGCCAGCCTTAGATGATCGGAGTACATACGAGTTTCTTGAGCATGTATATTATTTATTTGATGTAAAACGGTCTTGAATTGTTCAAAACGTTCTTTCTCTATAGGAGTACGAAATTCAACCTCTTTATTGTCGAGATAATTCTCACATAATTTATGAAATGCAGTACCTCTTGTAGATGCGGCCGTGGTAATTTTTTGTGCCTGTTCATGACCAATTTTATTTCGCCACTCTTGAATACCGCGTTTACTGTACTCAGAAAGAACAGTAGTAACCGAAGGGTATTTGTTACCCTCCGGTGTTAAATAGTAACGTGTACCGTTTTCGTTTAGTTGTTTTAATTTAGGAACTTCACGGTCAAGCTTTACATGATGAAACATAATGTTTAATGATGCCCTGAAAGCACCTCTATAGCGTGATTGTAATGTTTGATTCTATCTTCTAAACCTATAGTACCACCGTTAATTTTTTTAGTAAGTGTCATTATATCATTAGCATCGGCAAACTGATTAAGTTTATTTCGCGCCCAAAACCAGCAGGCAGAATGAATGGCGTAGTAAGGATCTAAAAGTAAATCAGGGTCTTCTAGTAAAGTTTCATCTTGAAAGAGCGCCTGAGAACAGGCACGATAATTATCTTTACCGGTTAGTTGAAGTAGCCCGCGACCTCGATATTTCCAACCGTCACCAGTTTCTTCTGCCCCATTACCCATTCTACCCCCGTAGGATTTATTTGCGATAGCCTGGGGGTTACCAGCATACCGCTCAGCAATCCCGGCCGGGTAACGCTGGGGCCAGAGTTTAGTTAAGGTGGCGGCTTTATAATTTAGATTTTCTTCTAACATCGAAAACCCGCCTGATTCATGAGCGCATTGAGCAACGAAAGCTGCCACGCGCTGTATGGTGCTGATTTCGTATTGAGGTAAAGCCTCAACCATGCTTTCGTACCAGGCATCAGACCCACCAAGTGCTCTTGGAACTAAGGCCCGAACCTGATCGGCAGTAAATTCAAATTGAAACGACATTCATCTTCCCCTTATTATTTTTAAACTGCAAACGATGATCCGCAACCGCAATGAGTTTTTGCATTTGGATTAGAAATTACAAAAGAAGAGCCTTGAAGCTTATCTGTTTTATAATCAATAGTTGCACCATCAAAATACTGCATACTTATAGAATCAACTAACAGGTTTTCAATTATAAAATCATCTTCATTTTTATCATCTTCCATTGTAAAGCCATACTGAAAACCGCTGCAGCCACCGCCTTTTACAAAAGCCCTTACGTATTTTGAATCTTCACCCAAAAGAATTTCATTAATTTGAGCATGGGCACTCGGTGTTACAGTTAGCATATTTTTCCTTGTAATTATTTATTGCCGCTTTAATAGCATCTTCAGCCAATATAGAGCAGTGTATTTTGACAGGAGGGAGTGCTAACTCCTGGGCAATTTGAGTATTCTTAATAGTTGATGCCTCATCAAGAGTTTTTCCCTTGACCCACTCGGTAACAAGGCTGCTTGAAGCAATGGCCGATCCACAACCGTAAGTTTTAAAACGGGCGTCAGTAATAATTCCATCTTCATTTACTTTTATTTGTAGCTTCATTACATCGCCACAAGCTGGCGCCCCAACCATACCCGTACCCACAGTAGGATCTTCTTTATCAAAAGACCCTACATTTCTTGGATTTTCGTAATGATCAATAACTTGATTAGAGTACGCCATTATTTATTCTCAAAATCTTCGTGTTTTAACTTGGCTAATATATAGTCTTTAACTAGACTACTTCTTACAATATCTTCAGCTGAGAATTCAATTTTTGTAAAAGCACTCATATGTGCAGCAATATCAAAAAACTTTAATAGACCAGATTTATCATTAGCTTTTCTAAGATCGGTTTGTCTATAATCACCGCACCAAATAATTTTAGAACGATATCCAACCCGCGTCATTACAGTATCTATTTCTTCAAAGTTCATGTTTTGCATTTCATCAACAATAATAATTGCATCATCAAATGACATACCTCTGATAAAAGATGTAGAAATAAATTCTATATGCCCCTGCTCCATAAGTCTATCATAAGCATCTTTTCTTTCAAAAAGCGTATGACAAATTTGATGATAAGGTTGTTGATATATATCTAATTTTTCGTCTATGTCCCCGGGAAGATGTCCCATCTCCCTGGTTTGAACTGCTGAACGAACAATAATTATTTTTTGGAAGGGATTTGTTTTATCTAAAACTTCCTCTAGGGCTTTGTAAAGAGCTATAAATGTTTTACCGGTACCCGCAACTCCATGCAAAGCGATAAAATAATCACCTCTTTTGTAAGCGTTATAAAAAGCTTTTTGATTTTCTGTTAATGGTTCAAATGTTTTTAAATGATCTGGTTTTATCCTTAATGTATTACCTACTGCTGTCTGTTTTGAGCTTGTCCTACTTTCTAGTTCTTCGTTGTGATGTACTACAGCTAATTTGGCAGCTCTTTTATTAGACATGTGATCCCTTTACAAAAAAAAAGATCGCCTGTCAAAGGACGATCTTTATGTTAAGTTTAAGTTAATTTTATTTACACTCATGATCTAGAGAGTTTATCCTTTAAGTTACTTTTGTAATTAGCGGAACTAATTTTGGATAATACCTCCTTAAAACCATCATCATTTCGGCGAATACCTAATCGTACAGAATCACCCATTGCAGGCGCTCCAATAATAGGTTCTAAATAGGTATTATCAGTAAGATATATTTCGCGATCTTTCCACGACATAAGTTTATCAAACACCTCGCCGGTTTCAATATTTCTAAAAGTATAGGTAGGCATATCTTTATTTATAAAAACCAGACCGGTGTATCCCTTTTTTTCCAATGTGCAAAGGAACGCTTATCCCCTTTATAGTAATTACGATAGCTTTCTACTGAGTCAGTAGTTTTGTAATGATCAGGCATTGCTGGAGGGGGATCTGAAAGCCATCCTAGTATAGGTATGTTGTTAGGTAGTTTGGCAAACCAGGGCTTCATTCTTTCCGTAGAGTGTGGTTTGTCATACCTGAAAGAATATTCTTTTAACATTTCTTGCCAAAGAGAATATAGCCAAAGATAGTGAGAGGAAGAACTTCTAACCCAGAGACCTGAAGGATGCTTAAAGTGTGAAGCTTTCCAAATTATATTCTCTCTCTCGTCAGGTAATAACCATCGTTGAATATTTCTGTTATTGATAGTTTTACCGTAATAAGGGGCACCGTCTAGTACCCGGTGGGCAGTGGACATTAGTTGACCGTATTCCAAAACCATTTTAACAACATGCTTATCAACATGTTGTCTGGCACAATCCGCAGGGTTATTACTTAAATAAAATATATTCATTAAACAGTTTTAAAGATAGGAAGATCAATAGCATATACATCAAATGCTATCATATCTTCTTTATTATCTTCTATAACTTTAGTTTTAGCAAGCTCCAGTTTTTCATCTGTACTGAAGATACCTACATTTAATGTTTTTTTAGTGCGCCCAAGCTTATCTAAAATTCTATACTCAAGATTATACATTATTTACTTTTCCTAGAGTTGTCTCACCAGTAATTTTTTCGTACATTCGTTCAAATTCTTCATTGTCAGCAACTTCTCTAGAAAAATTTTGCTTATGGTATGTCTTAACTAATTTACGAAAAGTCTTTTTATTAAGTTCCATTTCTTCACAAACTTTATTAATAGACTTTTTAATATAATCCCGCTCTTCGTCTATACGAGAAAGGCTAGCAGAAAGTTCATCTAAAACTTTTTTAATTGAACGATTAAATTCAGGGTCTTTTTCCCATCTCATCATAAACTTATCTCCTCATATGTGATAATTCTTCTGCATCGGCTTCTTTAAAAACCGGAACTAAATTAGACTTATGCATAGTAGCAATACCTAGCAAAGCATCGCCAGTATATACATTTCTATTAGCAGAGGTAGTAACTGCACCCTTAGTACCTGAATCTCGGCTAGGATAATTTACCGTTTCCCGTCTATAAGGTTTAATAACCTCTACCGGGCTTTTATCTTTACCTGTAAGAGTTTGCTTAGATTTACCGGTAGGTTTAATTCCGTGTTTTTTACACCACTCGGCATATTGATCACGCTCGGCTTTAGACTTAAGCTGAGGTTTGACTTTAGATTTAGTACTGTAGTAAATTAGCATAATATAACACCCTTTCACATTTATTATATACTACAACTCAAAGTAAATCAAGTTTACGTTACTACTTCCAATGGAGGCAAAGTACCTGGAAAGGCAGCACGTACAATATCTTCTTTAATAGTTTTATATTTTTTAGTTAGCTTTCTGTCTTTAGCTAACACTAAAACTTCTGCTTCCGAGACATGCAGGCTCTCTAACAGCTCGATAAAAAGAGATTCTTTTTTAAGTTTAGGGAGGTTTGTTTTAGGATCTAGCCAAATATAAAACCGGCGATATTCCGTAACCAAATTTGATTCTTGATAACCAATTGGCTTATCCCATTCTTTCTTATAAGGGGGTTCCCCTTCAGGTAAATTCATAATAACATTAGGATCAAAATTGATTCGAAGAACTGCTTTAAGGACCGGTGAGGTGTGTTTGGTAAGTACCTTAATTTTTTCTTCTTTTGTTTTAGCCTTATCGGCCTGGTCAAGTATTTCTGAGAGTAGTAAATACATTAGAATTCCTCAATATGTTCAATCATTTGTTTTAGTCTATTATCTATAAAATAATTAAGAAGCTGACTTTTATCTTTAACTGGATAATTTGTAAAAATATTTATAATATTTTCTTGTATGTCTTTAGGAATCATAGTCAGATCAATTAACAATTTATTTCTATAATAATTTCTTAAAAATGTAGAATTAGTAGGTAAACTATCAATACCCTTAGTCCATTCTGCTAATTTTTTAGAAGAGATAGATTTCTGTCTTTCTCCGTTCACTATGGCATCGTCAGCCGTAAGAACGTTAGGAATACCGTCTCCTTTATCCCCCTTAATAATATGTTCTAAAACATACTGCTGGGCGGTTGTATCTGGTTTTAAAAATTTCTTAGTTACCGGTGAATACTGTTTTACATGTTTAAAGCTTTGAAGCTGTATAAAATCATGATCACCGGATATAATAAGAACCGGGTTAGGTTCCGAAATAAGCGTGCCTTCTTTTATATCATTTTCTTCCGACCAGAAAACTAAAGAGGCAATAATATCATCAGCTTCTGCTCCTTCAACATCAATAACCCTGTAAGGAAAGAACGTGCTTAGCTCTTTCTTTATCATATTAATGGTATCAAAAATTAAAGCCCAGTCAAACCCGGAATCCTCTCTTACCTTTTTTCTATTTGCTTTATAGTATGGAAACTCTTTTTTACGCCAATACTTTCTATTATCACAGGCAATTACAACCTCACCATATTCTTTAGAAAATTTTACTTTATGACTACGAATGGTATTAATAACCATATGGCGAAGTAAATTAGGATCTATTTCAATATCTTTTCTCGTCCCTATCTCCGCCATTAAGTTGGAAATTATAGTCTGTGAATAGTCAATAATTATCACTTTAGGGCTCTAATAATTAAACACTCTTCATTAATCCTACCGTTAACAGGTGAATCTTTAGTAGAAAGTTCCCCTATAAGTTTACGTAGAGGTATCTTTCCTAACGTAAGAACTTGTTTGAGAATAGTATCTGGCTTTCTAAGTGTTTTTTGTTCACAAAGGTCAGGGTCATAGTTTTGCAATGATGAGTTTTTTACCTGTATACCTGTAACGGAATCAGTGCGGTATACGGAAAGCTTTTTATTTTTTGTATTGTATACCCAGACCTGTGATGATCCAATTATATCGGTAGGTACAATGGATTTAATACTTAATGATGTATCTTCTTTTTTGTACTTTAACTTTTCCACCTGCTGGGCAGGAGATTTCGTTTTTTTAGCTTTAGGTTTACGATTAGCTTTTTTAAACTGAGCGTACCGTTCTAAATCTTCTAACCACGCACTAGTAGTTTTAATTAGCTGGGTAATTTTACGTTTACCTAGATTAGAATAACCTTCTTTAATCTGATCATCCGCACTGGAATAAACCTCAATGTAAAGACCTGCTTTTTGTTTTATCCAGGTATCAATGTACGGACAATATTGAACAGGAATATGACGGTATTGTAGATCTTTGTAAAGATCAAACTCTTTGTCACCTGTAATAATTTCATCTATTACCCCTTCTAGTTCCCCTATGTATTCTTGAATTTTTTCTTCCATAAAGTCTCTTACGGAAGGTCTTACAACCCTTTCTTCAATTTTTTTTTCAGGTAACTCTGGCTTACGAGTTAAAATTTTTTTAATATAATTGTTTAAATTATTCTGATGCTTCTCAGAAAGTACTGTTCCATTGCTTACCATTCTAGCAACCCAGCCCCAGGTATTAATAATTTCACTATCTGAAGCCCGGTCTAATATTTTACCGGCGTCTTTATTAACGGTGTGAGTAATAAAGTGACGTAAATAAGATCGCGCGTCTTTTTTTTCTTTCTCTTGATTGTACCAATTAAATGCTATAGCCAGCCTGGAATTATAGTCTTCTAGAGAGCAAGAAAATGGGCCCGGTTCAGGACCGTAAGGCAAAATTACTCTACTCATATTAAAAACTCACTCTGATAAGTGAATCAAATCTAAACGAGCGCCACTCCTGTTTGTCTAAATCAAAAACCGGGCACGTCTCTTCATTCACCGTTTTTACTTTGTCTGTTTTCTTTTCATAATTTTGAGTTAGCTCTGATTTTAACGTACAGATCATTTTACGCTCGGTACCGTCTTTTTTAGTAAAATAGACCGTAACAGGGCCGTAGACAAGATGGCTTTTTAACCATTTACGAAAAATATCCTTCTCACTTTCTGACCAATCTTTATAACGTGTGTGTTCCATTATCTACCTCAAGTTCAATGTCGGCATCTTCCCAGCCGTGTTTCCACGCCTCATAGCGACAGGTTTCAAAATCTAAAAAAAAGGGATTTACAAACAGATCACACATACGAGCATCCCACCCCTGGGTATAAGTTTGCTCGTAAACATTGTCTACTTGAAATAACCTCATATAACTATTATAGCTCAAACCAAGCTGTTAATCAAGCGTTACTTTCTAAACACTTTATCTAATATTTCTTTTGGTATAGAGTGGATACGAGAACGCTCTATATTTACGTTACTATTTTTTGTAATGCGGCGATAGAGCTCTTTACTCCAGCTTTCTTTTTCTTTAACCGGAGGCAACGGTTCTTCAGTACGCATACGAATTCCGTCTTCTTGAGTCATATCAATTACAACGTCCTCACCTGAATCAACTATATATTCTTCACCTGATTCTGTTTTTATTGTAACTTTTTGTGAGGGTGGTTTAACATTTTTAAAATTATAAAATGAAATATTAGCAGCTATAAGAAGTAAAATGGCTAGAGGATCAAATACAAATATAAGGGTAATAATCACCCATCTAACTGCTTTATTCATTAAAGCGTCATCAGACTCACCGTAAATAAATTCTGTAATATATTTTAGCGGTCCTACCTCGGCGTCTAATTTATTTTTACTTTGTAGCAGGGGGGCTTTTTGCTGTAACACTTCTTTAAGCTCGTTTTGAGCTTGAGTAATCTCTCTACCAATTCGATTATTAACCGTGGTAGTTTTATCATCTTGTTTAAGTAAAAAATCAATTTTTTGTTTTAAAATTACTTCTCGCTGCTCTAATATTTTAAGTTCAATATTTGTGGTACCGGCATTAGTAGTTTGTTCAATGTGTGCTTTAGAAAGGTAACCAAAAATACCCATTGATGTAATAAGTGATAGAATAACTACGGCTACGATAAAATAATATTTTATAGTTTTCGGGGCTACATCCCAAAAACGATACAACCAGGATGCCGTAACCAGTTTAGCAGCTTCCAATACCGACCCCATTACAGCAATTGCAATAGGTACTGAAGAAAAAATAGCTATCAAACCTACAATAGAAAAATACGCTGCTACTGCAGAAATAGCAAGCGCTGTAAAAAGAGTAAGTAAAGCAAATATCATAGCTTTATATGTGAACTAGTTACTTTAATTTGTATCCAGTTATTATACCATTTTTCTTTGTTTTCTAACACCCCTCTGGTAAATTGCTCTTTAGCTTCTAGGTAATTAGTTGTACCTTTATTTACGCACAGGTGTAATATTTCTCTAGTAAAACTTTCATATCCTAAAGTATCCACTTCTAATTTTAGCTCATCAGAAGAAGACCAGTATTCTCGCCAGTCTGACTCTACCTTGTAGCGCCGTCTTACCTTCTTAACTTGTTTACGTTTGCTTGACCAGAAAAACTTTTTACCAATATACTGCCTCCCGTTTATTTTATTTGTAATGAGGTAAACAAAACCGTAAAAAGAACCAGGATCTGTATAAGGCTCACCATTATAAATCCAATCATTCATAATCTTCTAAATCGTCCTTTTCCTCCGAAATTTCAAATCCACAAAAAGGACAAAACATTACTTCATAATATGACTCGTCAAGATTATACTTTACTTTAAAATCAGCATCGCAGCTTTCACATTGAAAGGATTTCTGCATTATAGTCCTAATTAATTAGTAATTTTTCTGCTTCGGCATCTACTACTCTCTGTCTTAATTCCGTAGTAGAAAATGTGTGTTCGCGTTTATTAAAATAAAACTTAATACCTCTGGTAATACATTCCTGTCTACCTGTAAATGATTTGTTTTCGTACTCATCACCTAATATTCTTAAATCTATAGGGTACGACATTAATATATCAATTAAATCTTTTTCTGTAGCATATACTATTATTTCATCGACAAACTTACAAGCCTGTAGTTGAACATATCGTTCAAAAATACTTTGTACTGGCTTATTTTTTTCTTTACGATCTAAAGTAGGGTCTGTTTGTAACCCTACAATTAAATAATCTACTTGAGCTTTAGCTTCCTTAAGCATAATTATATGACCGGCGTGAAACAGGTCAAAGGTGCTACATGTAAATCCAACTTTCATTTCATTCTTCATACTTGATCAACCTCCACACCGCTCAGAGTAAGAAAATTTACCCCGCTATTATCTCTATAGGGGGTTCTATAAAATAATTTTTTTATACCTGCTCCAAATATAAGTTTAGCACACTCAATACAAGGAGAATGTGTAACAAACATTGTGGCATTTTCCCCTGCTTCCGTTGAGCGCGCTAATTTAGCTATTGCGTTAGCTTCAGCGTGAATTACCTCTGGTTTAGTTTTATTATCTTCATCTTCACATTTATTATCCCAACCAGAGGGGGTACCGTTATAGCCTATACTAATAACGCGACTGTCTTTTACTATAATAGCACCGACCTGTAAGCGTTTGGCGTAGGATAAACGCGCATATGTTTCTGCTACAGCCATATGCGCTTGAACCATTCTACTGTTCATAATTAATGAAACTGTTCTTCCTCTGTTGAACCTCTCATTGCAGACGTAGAAGCCTCTTGCTCAATTTGTTCTGCTTGCCATTCTTTTTGTTTCTGCATTTTTACCCCATTAAGCTGCTTTACCCCAAACATCGGTCCAATCCCCAGACAGTGCTCCTTTAGCATAATCTGTGGCCCTATTTTCAAAAAAGTTTGTATGTGTAGGGGCGTTAATCATTTCCTCTACCCATGGTAGAGGATTCTTCTTACGTTTAAATATACCCTTTAAACCCAAACTAATTAGTCTTCTATCAGCAATATATCTAATGTATTCTTTTACCTCTTCTTCTTTTAACCCTTCGATTCCCCCAGTGCTGAAAGATAGTGAAATAAACTTATCTTCAAGATCCACCATCTTCTCCGCAATCGTGTAAATTTGTGATTTAAGCTCGTCATTCCATATTTCCTTATTTTCTTCTATGTAATTACGAAATAATTTTATCATTGATTCACAGTGCTGGGTCTCATCAACAATTGACCAGGTAACAATTTGTCCCATCCCTTTCATTTTTCCATGCCGTGCGAAATTTAACAGCATGATGAAAGAGGAAAACAACTGCATGCCTTCGGTAAAAGCAGAAAACACCGCAATGTGGGTAGCTGTATTTTCTTTAGTTGTATTTTTTTGTGATATATTCATAACGTAATCATGCTTTTGTCTCATGGCCTCATACTCTAAAAACTGATTATAAGTGGTTTCTGGCAAACCCAGTGTTTCAATTAAATGAGAATAAGCAGCAACGTGAAGTGCTTCTCTTGCAGCAAAGCCAAGAAGCATCATACGAACCTCTGGCTGTGGAAAATATGGTAAATAATTTTTTACATACCCCCCGGCAACATCAATATCCCCTTGGGTAAAAAATCTAAAAATATGAGTAAGGAAATTGCGTTCCTTATCGTTTAATTTTTTCTTCCAATCTTTTACGTCCTCTAACATCGGGACTTCAGTATGAAGCCAATGAGATTGTTCGTGTTTTAACCATGCTTCATATGCCCATGGATACGAAAACGGTTTAAAATGTGTTCTGTCTTCTGTTAAATCATACTTTTTCTTTGACATTTATCTTCCTCGACCTGTTACTTTTTTTATTGGTTTTTGAACAAATGTAGGTCTCTTTGGTGCCTGTTTGTGTTTGGAAGGCACAAAAGATGGTGTTTGTTGTGGTTTTTGTGGTTGCTTTTTCTGTTCCATATCATCCCTCGCATGCTAGACAAGTATCGCCTTCTACTAGCGCTTTCATATCTAGTTCTTTAATTACTTCTCTTTCGATTTTCTTTGCTACTTTATCTGCCTTACCTATTTTTTCACTACGACAGTAATAAAGTGTTTTTAATCCTAACTTCCACGCCATAAAATGAACCACGTGTAAGTACTTTACGTTTACGTCGGGTCTAAAAAAGAGGTTAACGGATTGCGCTTGGTCAATGTGATGTTGTCTGTCAGCTGCGTGCTCCACGATCCATCGCTGGTCAATTTCCATACTCGTTTTGAATACATCTTTTTGCCAGTCATCGAGGATGTCGAGATGTTGTACTGATCCGTCGTTAGCAATAATACTTGACCAGATTTCATTGTACTCCAATTTTGAATCGGCATCACATTTCTCCTTAATTATTTTATCTAGGTACCGGTTTTTATTCAGGTGAGCACCTGATAAAGTGTCCTGGCGATAAGCATTGGCACGATAAGGTTCAATAGAAGGACTAGTATTGCCCATGATAATGGAAGAAGAAGCATTGGGAGCAATAGCCATAAGATGACTAAACCTAAGCCCAGTACCCTTAGCATCAAGAGCCTCGCCTCTTTCCAATCCAAGCTGTCTATTAGCCTCATTTAACCTTTCCCTTATGTGTTTGAAGATTCTGTTGTTTGCAGACTTTGCAAGAGCGGACTCAAAAGCAAGATTATTCCTTTGTAAATAAGCATGGAAGCCAAGAGCACCCACACCAATAGAGCGCTCACGAATTGCACTATATTTGGCCCGGTCAACGTGTATAGGAGCATTATCGATAAAGTACTGAAGTACGTTATCAAGCATTTCTGCCATGTCTCGCAGAAAAAGTTTGTCATTTTTCCAATCATCAAAGTACTCCAAGTTAACAGAAGACAAGCAACATACAGCAGTGCGCTCTCTATCTGTAGGTAAAATAATCTCACTACAAAGATTAGATTGTTTAATTGAAAGACCTAATTTTTTTTGAAACTCTGGCATTGCTCTATTACTAGTATCAATAAAATGAAGATAGGGCTCCCCCGTCTGCATTCTAATATCGAGTATACGTTGCCATAGCTCTCTTGCAGAAACGATCTCTCTTGTTTCCCCGGTATGCGGGTCTTTTAAATGCCAGTCGTCATTAGCATGAGAGTCTTGCATACACTTTTCAATAACCTGCATAAAATCATCGGTAATATTAATACCGTGATGCAGATTTAATGTTCTCATATTAGGATCACCTGTTGGTTTCCTCATCTCTAAAAATATAAGTATATCAGGGTGGCTGATATCAAGATAAGCAGCGTAACTGCCACGTCTGGTGCGGCCTTGCCGGTAAGCAAGACTAGAAGCATCATAAGTCCGAAGGTGAGGCATAACACCAACAGATTTGTCGTCAGCCGAACGAATTCCAATACCGATTCCAACTCCCCCTCCTAACATTGAAAGCCAGTTAACCTCAGAAAGGGTATTCACTAATCCTTCAGCTGAATCGTCAAGATAGGGTAAAAAACATGAAATGGGCAAGCCGCGCTTGGAGCGGCCAAATGATAAAATGGGAGTAGAGTATGATAGCCAGTGCTTGGATGAATAATCATACAGACGCTGGGCGTGTTCTGAGTTGCTGGAAAAAGCTTTAGAAACGTAAGCTAACCTTTCTTGTGGTGACTGCTCATCTTCTCTCATATAAGATTCTTTTAATCTTTTCTTACCTAACTCGTCAAATAAAGAATCTTGAGAAAAGTTTACCTCTATACCGTGCACTAGGTCGGTCATTTATACTGCTCCAGTTTAATTTTTTTTATTTTTTATCTTTATTACTATCTGTATTCACAGGCTCATAATAATTTTTGTACTTAAGTAAAATAGTGCGTTGTGTGTTTATAAAATTTCTTAATTCTGCTATTGTTAACGCTAACTCTTCATACCCCTCATCTGTTAAACTAAACAATACCGTATCAACATTTTGTTCCTTCAAAGACTTCCATACCGCTTCACTATTCTCCGGAGTAATAATAATCCATTTAGGTGCAGATACTTTTGGTACCGATGGGTCTGTTAAATTTAAACGAGTTCTTTCAACTGCTTGTTTTTTTATCTCGATTGGTTCAACCCCTTTCCAACCGAACGACGAACACCCACTAATTAGGGTTGGAATAAGAAGGATTAATAAGTGACGGACATTCACGATTGGCCTCTGTTGGGGTTTTAGCTGCTTTTTCTTTTTCATTCAATGGCGCACCAGCTGCTAACTCTAAACATCTTATAGCATTTTCCGTGCCACGATTAATTAATTTTTCCGCTACTTCTGGTTTTTGATATGCAAACGCACCAAAGTCTCTTTTATCAAACTTTGATGTTAACGTGTTAACATCTTGTTTTTGCTTCTCGTTTTGTTGTTGAAGCTGTTTGTTAACTTCTTGAATCTGTGTAATATCTTTTTGAATGGAATCTAAAAGAGCTTGCTGCTCTTTGATACCGTCTTGAAGTTTCGCATTATTGTTTTCTGAAATTGCTAAATCAGCTTTTAAATTCATTGCATACCAACCGCCACCAGCTACAATTAAAATAATGACGAGTATTAATATGAGACGAATAGATGCGAACATTTTATTTATTAAATAGAGGGGACAAATTCTGTAGCCATCGGAAATATTTTTGCAATTACTTTAGCACACTCACGCGCAATCAAAATGTGCTCTTTTTGAGTACCGTTAGCCGCTCTCAACTGTATATAATGAATCCAGGATCTCAACGTACCGTTCATATAAAGTCTAGACTTAGTTAGACCTTCCGGTAGAACTGCTCTGGCCTGCTCTTTAGCGATGCCTTTGCTTATGGCCCATGTATATATGTCTTTTGCCTTTTGGAGGTAATCCCGTTGCAAGTTCTCCCATTGGTAAGCTATTTGCCTATGTTGGTCATTAGTAATATCTAACGAGGTGCTGTTTTGTCTATTAGTAATGTCTTGAAGCCTTGCCTCTCGCAAAACGAAATCGAGCTCTTCAGCAGGGTTAGCATATCGCTGGCTAAATTCTTGGAATGAAAATGATCGGTGTCTAAGAATTTGTCTTGCAATATCTCTTGTTGTCTCAATTTCAAGGCAGACGGAGACCATTTCAAGCGGGGACCAGTGTTGGTGTTTAATAAGGTATCGTATAAGTTTTTCGGATGTCTCTTTGTTGAACTGATTGGATGGATTGGAGACACGGGCGCAGAAGGCAACAAGTTCTGTGGTGTTCTCGGCAAAGTATTCAGATGGCTGTGAATAGGAAATAAGCTGTACATTTGTAACCTCGTCTATCACTCTTTGGCTCCACATTTCTTCGTTTTCTAAAACTTCTATATCTAACATCTTTTCCAAGCCATAAATTTTGCTTTTGCTGTTAGACCATTGAATGTATTTTTATCTACCAGCTGTATTATATTTTTACCACTCAAAACCATATCATTAATATCTTTTTCTACTATAGTTTGTGGCCATATAACTACATTATAACCTAAATCTATGTTTTTTTCTATAATTTTACAAACCTCTTTATTACGGGGCTGATTATCAAATATCATAACCAGCTTATTTTTTTCTATATTAAGTGTATTAACTTTATCAAAAGATGTACCGGATACCGCAATACAATTTTCTAAAAATAAACTATCTAAAGGACCTTCCGTAATATAGACTGTACGGGTTTTATCTACATTACTTATTCCAAAGATAAGCGGGGTGTCTTCTTTAATTTTAACCGTAATGTATCGAAGTGCTTCACCACGTAAAGCTCTACAGGTAACTCCAGATAACTGGCCGAAATTATCATAAAACGGTAATATAATCCTAGGTTCTTCACCTTTTATACTCTCTTTGTACTTATCACTTAGTTGAACTATATTTTTAATATTCTCTATAAAATAAAGATGTTTAAGTTTATTATCAGGTATTTTACGTTGTAGACAGAACTGTACCGCTTCATGGTTCTTATCTAATGTATCTACTCTTGTAAGTAATTTATCTAATAAATTTTCTTCCTTGGTCTTAAATTTAGGTTCTTCAAATTTAACTTCGGGTATAGAGTTTGATAATTTTAAATTACCCTCACTATATTTTTCAAAGCTATATTGGGAGTAGAGATTATTATCATGCTGTTTAAGGAAATTAGCAAAACTAAGCGATACATCACAATTATAACACTTATATCTTAAGTCTGTCTTATAAGCGAAAAAATAACCTCTTGCTTTACGCTTATTTTTCTGTGAGTCACCGCAAATAATACACCGGCAGTTAAACGTAAAATCTTTCTTCTTTTTAAATAAAGGAAGACGATTACTGAATAACATTAAATATTTTTGATCAAGATACAATGACATAGATAAAAAAGGTCTCCTGAGAGACCTTAATTATAATATAAGATAGTTATTTAATCAACTACCAAATATATTTTCAAACCGAATGTGTGCAAGCAGATAACCAAATACTAAAGCTCCTCCCATTATCATCCATCTCCATTTTTCAATAGTTTGAATTTTTTCACTAATCACTTGATGCTGGGTACTACTAGCAATAGTTTGCTCGTCGAGTTTGGCAATTACTTTTTCATGCTTGGAATCAATGTCATGCCGTAGGTCGTCTCTTAAATCACTAATTCTGGAATGCAAAGTAGTATAGTTAGAGTCAATTTTTTGCTCTATTTTTTCCATATTAGTAGATATTGAATTTACTTGGGATTCCAGCACTGTAACTCTCACGGAATTATCTGTACCGTTTCTAGCCATAACCGCTTCCATTATTTCTTTTTAATTTTAGGTTTGGGAGGCGCCTTGGGTTTAGCAGGTTTTTCTTTAGCAGAAGTTTCTTTTTTAGCCACAGGTTTTTCTCCAGTAGGAAAAGGCCAGGTTGAAGATACAGGCGGAGTTACCGCTACTTCAACTGCTTTTTTTGTAGGGCCATCAAGAGGGTGTTTTTCACCTTCAACGGGAGGGGTACTTGAAAACAAATCTTTTATAAATTTAAACATAATTAACCTCTTTACGTTTTAGTAATTTAGGGCGTTTACCTGGACGCACACCAACTGTTTCTTTATCTAAACCAGCAACTCCAGGGGTTGCAGCAGCATTATTCGCCGGCGCTTCTTCTACGTATTGTTTAAATGTAAGTGTCTTTTTATTCTCTAAAAGATCTTTAGTAATATTAATTTCTTCTGTTAAATCTGTTTTTAATTTATTTAAATATTGAAACTCTAGATCTATTGGCTCTATTTTCTTTTCTGTATACTCTCTTATAAGCGATAATGCTGCTGCATAGGAAACTAATTTTTTATTTTCAACCGGTACTTTTTCTATAATTCTCTTAATTCTAAAAATCATTCTATGAAGAATAGTATAGGCCTGTCTTTCATTATCACCGGTAAGAGAATTCATTGATTTAAGTTCTTTACCGTTTTTATCAATTATACCTAATCTAAAGGCGTCAGTGTCCTCAAAAGGTGTAGTAAGTAACCTTAGGATACGATAAGCAATAACTGAATCTACAAAACGTCCCATTAGATTTTTCTAAGTGTTTTAGCAATAGTAGGATCAATGCTAATTTCTGTCTCGTTTATTAAACTACCGTCCCGATCAATAACTTTGTCAGGCATAAAATTTAAAAATACTAAAAACGTTTTAAGTTGAGGCCAGAATTTCTTTTCTATTTTATAAAAAAGCATTCTAGAAGCAGCTTCTGAACCAAATAAATTGTAAATAATTATAAGGTGGTTAAGAATAAGTCTTTCTTTCAAGTCCTTACCTCCTTTAAATTTTCTAAACAATCTTTTAAGATATCTAAATCGCTTAAGATCGTCATTAAATTCTTCAATACCTTTGCATGTAGGATTATCATAATATTTCATCGCATACATTGTAAAGGTACTCTCATTGAGCTCAAATTTCATACTAATATACTAACGTTGCTGTTCCTCCAATTACATACCATTTACTGTTTGTAAATAATAATGTAGCAGTATCACCAGCTGTATCAAAAATAACGTTTGCATTGCCGCCTATATTAGACTTTAGCAGGGTATAAGAACCCCCGGATGCCGAAGTCATAACTACTATTTTTACTTGATTGGGTGTACCTTGAGGTATATTTAAAATACCTTGAGAGGCATCTACAGACAAGTGTGTAATTTGTTTGCTAGGATCAATTAGACCAGGGGTAGAAAGCGACTGAATATTTGTATCAAGCTGAATGTTACCCTGTAGTCTAACATTGCCTAAATTTTGAGCAATAGTAGAAAAAGCAATTTTTTTGCTTGAATTAGATTGAACAAGATAAAGAAGGTCGCTACCCCCTATAGAGGTAGCGGCCGTAAGTTCACTTACTTTTGAGTCAGCCATTTATTACGCGTCAGGGTATTGTGTATCGTCAGCTGCATCAGTTTGCAGAACACCCGTAGCATTGGCATTAAAGTTCTTAGAAAGTGCAACCAGAACTTCAGACTTAACACGACGCTGGGAGTACGCATCTGTATAAACAGTTGAATGTACCCATCCGGTATGTGCGGTGGTGTTAGTCTGTAGCGTGGCGTTAGCCGTACCAGCCACTGCAATCTCATTCTTATCTACACCGTATACATTTTGAATAGAGTAGTTGTTTGCAGGGAAAGCAACGTTAGCAACATACTTCGGGCCCTGTTGAACAAAAGCTGTAACGTTAGCTGAGGTAGTAGATGATAGATCGGTAAGATAGAGCTGGGTATTGGAAACAACATTTTGAACCTGATATTTGTTTGAAGCAATGGTAATGTAATCACCAGCGTCAATATCAATTAAAAAAGCTGATGAGTTGAACCCGTTTACTACATCCGAGGTAGTAGAGGTTGTTACTGTACCAGAAATTTGTACACTATCTAGTATGCCCCATGAAGACATCTTTTATCTCCTTATTCTTCGTCTTTTTTACCAGCAGTACCCATGTTTTGAACTTTTCTGGATGTACCGTGGTGTATGTATTTTCGGCGAACCCCTGATTCCTTATCGGTCACTACATATTCTGCATGGGGTTTGCCATCCCTTGTACTATATTTAGGCATTGAGACCTTGTGACCTGCGGAAGAATGTGCTTTTACTCTAGCTTCAATATCTGATCTAGTTACTTCTTCAACGAAAATACTTTCATCCTGATCTTTAAAAGCACGGTTAGCAAACTCAATTGCTTGGTCTTCACCAACAAGTTTTTTAGCAGCTAAGAGGTAGTCTCCGAAGTTATACGTTTCTTTTAACTCAATATCAAACGCTTTATGAAAAATAATTGTCTCTTCAACTTCATCGTCTAATTCTACGTTCTCTTTCATAGCTTTCTTTTTAGCTATGGCTATTGCGGCCTGCTGTTCAGGAGAGGTAGCTTCTTCAACTTCATCTTCTTTTTTTGCTTTTTTACCTTTGCGAAGCATTTCAAAATCTTTAGCTGTAATTTCGTCTTTTTCAGGCTCATGCACGTCAATTTTTTGCTGGTTCGGGTGCTTGACTGTCTCGTCAACTTTATTTTCTTCTTTATGTCCAAGCATGACCGCTAGGACGGCTCTTTGTAATTCTTTATCGCGGTTCATTTTTTTTCCTTAGTCTAGTTTTGATACTGGAGTTGAAGACCAATACTTGCAGCTCCAGTACCTGGCCTTCCATTTAGGTCCTGGGTTATCGCAGTTATGACGAGCTCTAAAGCTACGCCTTCTTTCGGGATCGTCTCTCTTAATAGAAAGATTTGGATCTCCGAAACTTACCTTCACCACGTTGCCCTTATCATTCTTTACATATACTGCTCGCTTTTTTGGGCCACCTGGTGTTAAAAATGGTTTATTAAGAGTCTTACCATCATTAGCTTCAGCAATCTCTCCCCAATCCTCATATAACTCTTTGCCATTGGATGTAAATACCTCTTCGACAATTCCAAGCTCAGAATCATCTACTAATTCACAAGAAACTTCTTCAGCAGTTCTCCAACTACCACCCTTGGATTTATACCACTTTGCTGCCCACCCATTTGCATAAGCAGAAGGATAGACATCAAACTTTGACTTAGCCAAAGCTTTTGCTCTTGACCAGAGTTCGGGGTTCGTGGGAGCACTTTTTTCAACTAATAAACCTTCTCTTAAATTAGAAAAAGTTTTTTGTAATTGTACTTTATCTATATCTTCTTTCTGAGGTCCTGGATCTTTGCCTTTCTTTTTACCTGCCTTTATTAATGCAATAGCAATTGCAGCTTGCTGAGCTGGATTAGCAGCTTCCGTTTTAACATTCACTGGTGCTCCCCCTTTTCCTGGCCTATCAGCCACGGGATCTTCTCTTCTTTTTCTTCTAGCAGCAGTTGCTCTATCATCCTTTGACATAGCTCTTGCTTTAGCTAAAGGCAAACATTTTGGCTTTCCTTCACCTGGTTCCCTTGCACAAGGTCTAGCTATCTCACCTTTCGTATTGATACGAACCCAATTGCCCTTTGGGTGAGACTTACTAAACCAATGTCTTAAATCTTCTAAAATCATTAGACTAATGAGCCAACTAAACTAACAGCCGCAACTGCCCAACGAAGCGTAACCTCATCTTCTGCTAAACCGTTAGCACGATAAGAGGCTAGAACTTCTTGAGCAAGCGCATCTTTATCTTCTTTACTAATTGTGCCAGCTTGAAAATCACTCACAATGCCAGCAAACTCTCTTGCTAAATCACCGCGAATAGATTGCTCATTAATGTACTGGAAAATTTCGTCCATTATCTTCCACTCCATGCTTCTTGAATAATTTTCATTCTCGTCTTACTTAAGTTTATCCAACGCTGACATACTGCTTCATTGCTTTCTTGAGCTTTGTTCAAATTATCTACTATTGCTTTTGTAGAAACTTTTTGAGGATCATTTCTAAATTCAGCATACCTGTTGAGCCAATCAGCATTAGCCTGAGCTTGTAGAAAAGTATTTTTATCATTACACTGTACTTTATCTAACCCTATTTGCAAATTTACCCAACCTGATACTAATCCGGGGTCATGATCCCTAGGTAAGATAGATTTAACCGTTGCAATGGTAGCACATCCGCTAAGGGAACTTGACAGTAGTAAGATTGCAATTACTTTTTTCATTTAAAAGCCTTAAAAAATGTTTTCATCTCTTACCACGTCTTATGTTAGCAATTCGTTTCTGTTCTATAGAACGTAAATGAGGTAACATTTTCATAGCAATTACATTTTGATAATTTTTCATTCTTGCCACTTGCTGCTCTACACGATCTTTTTCTGCTGCCGATAGAGTAGATTTATTTCTACCTCTTAAAAATCTTTTATACATTGCCCGGCGTGCAGCTACTACCGCTCTTTTCTTTAAAACTTCCATTGAAGAAGATCTTCTAAGTTTTAAAGTTTTAGCTATATTTCTTCTTCCTTTGAAGCGTGAAAAAGCTTGTTTTCTTCTTAACCGTGACTGAGCGCTTATTTTTTCTTGAATTACTTCTTCACTTACTTCTTCATCTTCTTCTGAATCTACTTCTACTAGCTCGGACTCATCGTAAAGATCTACAACATCTTCCCACTCTATAGTATCAACTATTTCGTTTATCTCATCTTCCGAAATAGATTGTTCGTCATTTTTTTTTTGACCTTCTTCTTTTAAAAACGAGCTAAAAGAAATAAGGGTGCTTTCTTGGCGTGCAGCCCGGATATTATCTACCATTGGATAGAGACGACCTGCAGCGCTTGCTCTTGCCTGAGTTTCTTCTTCTACTTCTCTAACATCAGATACCGGTACGTGGGCATACGGAAAATTACTTAAGGTAGCATCATCATGACCAAGCAATTTTATCATAGCATCAACATGTTTTTTCATATACTCCTCATGCTGATCTAACACCCCCAACGACTGAAGGGCATCATGAGCTCTAGACATTTCATATGAAAAATTATGAATGTCTAAAGATGTAGCCATGCCCGATTCTTGCGCTCTTTTTTCATAAAAAAGATAGTTGTCAGTAGCTTCAAGAGCTGTTTTAAGTAATTCGTGCTGTATGCGGAGATCTGTATTCATTTTGTTATAGCCCTTAACATCCAAGCTTGTTTTTCGTGTGCCTGTATCCTGTCTTGCAGATAGTTGGAAATGCCAAATTCACTAACTTGTTCAGCTTCATTATATGCCGTTACTAGCTGGGCAAGGTATAAATCATTATCACTTCTTAATTGAGCAAGCATTTCTTTTGCTTGAGGTATGTTTTCGGTTTCTTTTAAAGAAGAAAGGCTAATTAGTTTAGATAGCGACGTAGGGGCAAACACATCCAACGTTCTTAATAATTCTGCAATAAAATCTATAGAAGAATACACCTCTGTATAAAAGTTACCTATAAAATCATGATATTGTGCAAAATCTGATCCCTCAACATTCCAATGAAAGGAATGAGCTTTAAAGTACAGTAAATAAGAATCAGCTAAGGTCTTGTTAAGAGTATCTGCTAAAGCCATTTTATAGCCCAGTATATTGTTTAAATTGCATACGTCTTAAATGATCAGGTTTCATTGCTAAACCAGCTGCCACTTGAGTGTGAACATCGTCAACTTCATGCCCGGTAGGCTCTCCTAACAGCTCCCCTGATCGAATCGTTTCAATCATGGCTTTAAATTGAGTGTATGCCATTTTGCACATATCAAAGTGCTTGGTTTGAATACCGTCATACTCCAACTGCAGGGTCTCTTCCATTAACTTGCGTCGCTGTTCGTTGTTCATTAAAAGAACTGGTAATTTTTGTTCTTTAATGGTATTTAAGAATTTATACAACGATTCTCCTGGGGTTATTTTTTTCATATGATCGGTACCTTTTTTCTCCCCCCACTGATACTTAGAAACTTTTAAATGTGGGTCGTAGATTTCGCTTACTCCTAAAGCTTTTCTGGTTTGATGATATACTTCTTCTTTATGTTTATTGGAAAGTTTGGACATTAACCCAGACTTAAATTTTTCTTTATTACCTGCAATTGCATGAGAGCGAAGTTTAGTGCCTGACATTCCTTCAGCGCCTTCAGCATCGGGATCTCTGTGGCCGGCCGATACTACTTTAATAGATTTAAAATTGTATAAAGCTTTAGGGTGGGTACCGTTATACTCGTTAAGCTTTTTATGATATTCCTCTACTCTGTCGGACCCGGCTACCATTACTAAATGTTTATGTCCCTGCTCATGTAAATGTTTTGCAATATGAAGCATGGATGGCATTTCTTTTGACGAAGCCGCAACATGTGCATTTGGATAAGCATGTTTAATTAAAGCAACTTTATGCTCTGATGTTAAAGGGTTCTTTTTAGAATCCTGTGAGTGTGAGGTAAAAATATGAGGCTTTACTTTATGTTCTTTTGCAACTTCAGCAGTTTTATCAAATAACTTTTCATGACCGGTAGTAGGCGGGTTATTTCTACCGTAAGTAAAAACAGCCGTTTTTTCTTCCGCTTCTTGTAAAAAAGTTAATGTAGCCATCGGTTTTTTTTAAATAATGTATTATTTATCATTTTTTAGAATGCATATTAATATACCAATGTGCTAACTGCTTTTTTCGGGGTGAAGCACTATCAGATGAACGTATTTTCTTCAATTGTACAATGGTTTTACCCTTTAAACCATGCCTGGCCATATCCCCTTTATCCTGAGGATTTTTGTTATCCATAAAATTTTCTCTAAGACCTTTAAATGTTTTCATAATTTTTTAAAAATTTCTGTTGACTTTTTGTTGACCTGGCTGTAGAATTTCTCTTGTCAGCCGTTTAAGTTATGTTTCCCTAGCAGCAAAGTTAAGGCGACTGAATTCATTACGATCTATTAGTTTAGTTGGTCGATTATTGATTACTGCTACATGCCCCTCAGGTTTGACTTGTTTACCATTTACTGTATGATGGAAAGTTTGGTGAGAAGAAAGAGCATTTACTAAGACATTTTTTGCGTCCTGTAGGTGCTTATGAAGTGCAAAAGTATTTTCAAAATGCTTTTCATTTTTGCTAACATGAGCAATAGCGTTTTGACCTGAAGACATTTGTCTTTGCTTACCGGCTTCTGACTTTAATGCTAAAGCTTTTTTGCGGTACACCTCTTCTAAGTACTTTTTTAATCCTTCTACTGTCGGGGTAGTTTCGTTTTTAACCGTGCTGTTAATATACGTTTTTATATGCTCAACCTGTCCCTCTAAGTGATTATAGTCAGGGAGTTTGGTGTGAGCGGATACAGCTTTTTTCATATGCTCATTGAATTGTTTTTGTGCTTCCGGGGTATAGTGAGCATTTTTTGTTTCAAACTTAGGTGAGATTAGATGAACATCGGTATGTTTTCCAAAATGAGAAAGATCAGCATTATATTCAGCTTTCATGTCTTGAAGTTTATTACCGTGGTAGGCAGTATGTACAACAACCCCAATTTTAGAATTTTTAATCTTCTCACCTTCTTCCGAATTCTTTTTTGTAGAATATGTAATTAAATTAGGCTTAAAGTGGTAACTATCACCTTTAGCCTCTACATCACTGTCTGCTTTATTATACATTAAGTCCCCTTGATACACCCCTCTATGTGGAGCTACCTTTGGAAGATGATGTAAAGCAGCTTTTAATTTTTTTACCAGGCCGGGAGCATGGCCATGATTTTTTTCAATATCAGCTTCTGTGTAATTAAGTTTGGGGTTAACGTTAAAAACGGATTTTGAAGCAACAAAAAATCTTCCATTCTCAGGGTGATGCCCGAACACAACAGAGGGGGAACCGTCATACTTGGTAGAAATAGATACTTTAGATTTTTTGCCTGTAAGTGCTTCATGCACACCATGCAAGGTATTGAAGGTATGCTGAAAGCCTTCGTGGCCGGCATTGATAGGGTGATCTTCAGCATGCTCTAGGTGAGTTAGTTTTTCTTCTGTTGCTTCTGATAAAAATGACGTAAGGGTTAGCATCGTAATTAAATGTTAAACTTGATCTTAAAAGCGGTTCTTAAAATACCACGCAGATCACCCTTTTTTATACCTTTTTCAGGAATATCTCGTCTATAGTATTCAACACCATAAGATGCGAGCGAGGATGATTTAATATCAGAAGCGGATAGTTTCTTTACATTGGGTAAAGGGGAACTCCCACTTCCAGTATACCAATCGTAAATTTTATTATCATGTACAATACAAAAAAACTTATCATCTTTCTCAGCAAAATGCTGCATTAGTAAATCGTATGTTGTTTTTAAAACTGAAGAGTTAGTAGATCTATAAAAGGGTGGTAGTTTACCACCTCTGGAAGTTACTCCTGTATCTAATGGAAACCCAACTGTTAAATCACCTGTTTTATTTCTATAAAAATCGATACCATACAGAAATTCAGAGCCTGCAAATGCACGGGGTATTCTTATCCCTTCTGCAGTCACCATAGATTTAGCTAAAGTGTTTAAGTAATAAAAATCGTTAGCTAATCTCGATACACTAATATCAAAAATACTAACATCGCTTCTTATATCTTTTGTACCTTTTACCTCTACATTATATGCAGTATTTTTTATTTTAAGCACAATATCAGTAACGTTAGAGCCGGGAGGGGCGATAGAGACAATTTTTGCCCCGTATTCCTTTTCAAAAAAATTAGCTACTGTTTTTTGACCGGAAGCTCCAGAGCTAACTCTTGCCTGAACCATTTTATCTCCTTTTTTTATATTTATTAGATAAAAAAACCCCTCTTGCGAGGGGTTAAGTTGGTCATAAATAATTATTCAATATTTATATCTTTCATCTCTTTGTGTCTATAAAACTCTACTATCTTATCCTTTAACATCGCTGGTATTTCAATATAAGGGTATTCACAGAAAAAAGGACAAGAATTGGAAGGTGTAAGACCTCTCCAGGAATAAGTTATTAGGAACTTGTAAGCAAGTATTCTGTCTTCTTTTTTAGAAACATTAAACCTTCTCTTCTCTATTATTCTCTCTGACAACCTCTGTGGAGTATACATCACCGTTTTCCAGTATTTTTAAGTCTTCATAAGGGGTAGCAACACGTCTATAAAACTCTTGTTTGGCACACTCTAATACACCGATTATATTATTAATTGTTTGATACCTCAACCCTTCTTGGTTCATATACTCGTTACAAATATAAGAAATAAGATAGTTTAATTCACCTACGTTTTCAGGTTTAAAGTAAGCGCCCTGAAGTATTCTTCTGCTTTCTTTTGATATATACGGCATAATGTTTGGCCTGTCCTAGAGGACTCGAACCTCTGACCTACGGCTTAGAAGGCCGTTGCTCTATCCAGCTGAGCTAAGGACAGATGTTCGAAATTTATTAACCCCGGTTACGACATCCGGGAACACTTTTTAGCATCATAAAGACGGTGTTCGATTGTTTGTTTCAACTATTAGTTGAAAACGGCGCTGCCTTGAGCAGCGAAAGCTGCAGCTACCATAGCGCGCGAAGGCCGGCCAAGGCGGTAGGCTGTAAAGCCGTTTTTACCAGTGTTGCTGTAGATGGCGTATCCCATGGAGCGGAGCTCGGAGATGCGCGCGGCAACCGTACCTTCAGTAGTACGAAGCTGGTTAGCGATGGCGGTAGCAGAGAACTGCTTGCCAGTTTTGAGTACGTTAAGTACTTTAGTTTGAATCGACATTATCTATTTCCTTATGTGAAAATGCCCCGCCACAAAAAAGAGTATAACAGGCGGCGGTCTTTCCTGTTATACCCATGAAATTAAGCAACAATAAGTTCTTTAAGTTGCTCAACTTCTTTATCTACAAGAGGCCTTACAAATGTAATTTTAGGCTTATTACTTTTTTCTTTCTTAGATTGAATTTCAACAATCTCAGAAACGTACTTAGTAAATTGACCGGTGTTGAGAAGAAACTCACAAGCATGCCACTTATCCATCGGCTGAGGTAACTCAACCAGCTGAATATCAGTGTCACCTTGCTTTTGTAGATTTTTGATACGAAGGACTAAGTCCGAGCAAAAGCGAACCTTAACTCGACCCTCGTTAATAGATACACCGGCTACGGTAAACTTAGACATCACCAACTCCTCATTCAATATAAAATTATAGATCAAACCAAAACGTAAATCAAGTATTTTGGTAAATTAAACGCCGTAACCTTGGCCGGCCATTAAGTAATTATTTACCTTAATAAGCATAGTATTTTTGCTTTTAGCATTATTAAGTTCAGTAATAAACCGATCTTTGGTTGTGCGTTTGCCTGAAGATTGTTCTATGATAGAAATACATGTAATACGAAACTCTTCAGAACTCTGAGTTTCAAAGCTCTGGTAGAGCTGTTTAAGTCCGCTGTTTCCAACGGTGTCGTTTTTTATACGAGCTTTTGAACTATTCTGTGTCTGTATCATATAATCTCCTAACATTTATATTATATGATAGGTCATGAAAAAAATCAACTGTTACGTTACTAATCTAATTTGTCAAGATCGTCCATCGTAATAAGACGTTTTTCTAAAAACAAGTTCACAACACCAGTAACGCCTGCTATTTTTCCCCAGAGAAAGCAGAAAAAACAGGCGCCAAGCAATAATAATATTTGCGCTATGTCCGACCAGGGCATATTGTGTCCTTATACTTGGACGTAAGGAAGCCAGAGGTAAGTTTTCTTAAGAAGACGAGCTTTAATGGGATCCCAGTTCTCACCTTTAAACGTCTTCTTGTAGTAAGAATAAGACCAGAGTTTCTTACGTTGATTGAGGGTTTTTAAAACATTATAGGGATGATGTTTTGGATAGTAAAACTTTATTTCCATAGCAATATCATGCGCGTAAGCATCTATTTCATCAAAATCTGACAGATACTCCTTTTCTTCAGATCTTGGTCTTCGTGATTCTCTAAATTCAAGTGAAGATCTATCCATTTCTGACCCGTCTCTATGTTGCCATTGTAACTGGTGAATTGTTTCATGCTGGCATACTTGTGAAATAGAAAATTTAAACTCTCGCCAACGACTCTCATTTATATGCAAAGTTTTACAGGTTTCAGATAGATTAAAAATTACATACTTTGTATTAACATCCATATCGTAAAGACCGGATACGGAGTATTCATTGCGTTTATAGTCTTTGTACGTTTCGTATTTAAATCTAAATGGCAGCGGTTTTTTGAATGCTCTGTTAAGAACGTCGCAAATATAGAAATATGAAGACGGCTTAGTTAGCCTATCTTTTTTAGATTCTAAAATTTGGTTGATCTCGCCTGCTAGAAACATACGAATTCTCCTCTGGTTATTTATATTTTTATACCTGAGAAGTCTTTTTTGGGTTTGAAGTGTTTTGTGAAACTGAAATCGGGAGCTGACGTCTCATCTGAGTCTGCACCGGAATCTATAAGATTTTTTTGAGCTGAAGATTCTAGATCAAAAAGCTTCATCTTGGCACGATCAATGCCAATCATAAATCTCTTATAAAATGTAGGGTCATTATAGCGGTTTTTCAACTGCTTGACCATTATTTGGTTTAGCTGCTCGAGCTCTTCTGTACTAATAAGCGCAAACATAAAGTCTGCTGTTGCCGGTAGACCGAAAGATTCGGATGTATCAGTCAGTTCCACATCAGTGTTCGAGTAACCTGAACGCGTTGTCTGTGTAGCTGACACGATAGGTAAATTAAATTCTACAGCAAGACCTCGTAACTCTTCAGCTATGGCCTTAACATATGTATAGGAATTGACACTTCCACCAGGCTTAAATCTAGAGGATGCGCAAATGTTAAGATAATCCACAAAAATTATGTCTGGTTTAAATGATCGTTTTAACGCCAGCTCATTTAACAAGCCTTTAAAGTGACCTACATGGGCTGAAGCAGTTGGGTATTCTTTAATAATTAATTTACCGTGAGTTCGATCAGATAACTTTTTCATCCTATTTTCGAACATACTTTTAGACAGGTCTTTTAGCTGATCAATATCTATACTGAGTAGATTAGAATCAATACGCTCGGCAATTCTCTCCTCAGCCATCTCTAACGTAATATAAAGTACGTTTTTACCTTTGGCTATACAACTAGCGGCCACATGACACATAAAAAGGGATTTACCGACCCCGGTACCGGCTAGTGCAATGTTAAGAGTCTTGTTAGGTAAGCCCCCCTGGGTAATTTTATTAAATAGATCCAAATCAAAAGGAATGCGAGATTCTATTCTGTGATAAAAATCATATCTTGATTCTGAATCATCGAAGTAGTCATGACCCACTGATGTATCAAAACATACCCCAAGGGCTTCTTGAAGTAAAGATGGTATACCGTCTTTGGTATGTTTTTTATCGTTACCTTCAAGTATGCTAATAGATTGTAGAATGGCATTGTAAACGGCCTTGTCTTTACAAAACTTTTCTGTTTCGTCTACTAGCCAACTCTCTTCATTTACCTCATGCACACGTAACGTAGCGGTAAGTTCAATGGCTTCTTTAAAAGTACCCTCCACTAAATTACTATTTTGTAGGGTAATGGTAAGAGCTTCAACGGTTGGGGGCTTATTGTACTTGGCAATAAACTCATTTATTGCATTAAAAACAACCCTGTCTTTCTCGTCACTAAAATACTGATCTTTTAAGAAAGGAATTACCTTTCTCATATATGATTCGTTATGAATCAGATTTTTCAGTATCGTTGTTTCGAGTCTGTTCATAGTTATCAATGGCTTCTTTCAGAATATCGTTTACAATAATCTCTAAAGTGTTTTTAAACAAGTCACTCTTTTCTAAATCTTCCTCTAAAATTTCGGGTTTATAAATCACATGATAATCAACGGAAAGCTCACCACTAGAATCTTCTTTTAAATCTAGCTTTTTAATCTGAATGACTACCTCACTAAACTCCCCGTCAATAATTTCCACCCCCCAGCTCTCACCCTCAACCCAGGGTTTATAGAGGTCATTCCTCAGCATTTGCATACTCCTGATCAATGTCTAAATCATCAAAATCATTGGACATTATGCTAGAGCTAGAAACCTGATATGACTTTTCTATAAATTGCTGGAAATTTTTAGAGGATAAAATAGGTATCCAGAATTCTTTAGTGTATGTTTCTTTAGCTCTAAACTTTTGTTCTTCCCCTTTACGGGAGTACCAACCGTTGGAAGGCTTGGTAACAAATCCCCCCTCAAGAGCAACATCAAGTAAGCCAGACCATTTACTAATACCGCCCTCAAAAGATACCTCAACCGGTATTTTAGATTTTTCCCTCACATAGCGTGACTTCTCAATATTAATAATAAAATTATACCCCGTTAGATCACTGCCGTCTTTTTCCTGTTGTCGACCAATAATGTAAATATTGTCAGCTGAATAGTACACACCTGTACCACCGGAAACAATATCCTTTGGAAACATACCGATTTCTTTATAGGTATGATTAACCACAACCATTGGAATATCTTTAAGTGTAAGATGAGGGGTTACCATTCGAAAGAGAGACTTAAGTTGCTTAGCTCTCGACATATCTGCAACTGACTTGCCGTCTAGAGCATCCTCTACTTCTTTTTTAGAAGCTAAGTTACCCACTGAATCAATTATGATAATAACATGATCACCGCGTTCAATGTTATTGAGCTGGGCCATAGCATCATGCTTAAGCTGCTCAATATCAGTAATAGGAGTATGCAATACACGGGTAGTATCAATACCGAATGAATCAAAATAAGACTGAGGTGAACCGAATTCTGAATCATAAAATAATACTACCGCATCACTGTACTTTTCTAAGTACGATTTAGCTAATAATAACGCAAAAGCAGTCTTAAAATGTTTAGACGGCCCAGCAAATACTGTTAACCCAGGTGACAACCCTCCATCCAGACGCCCGGAAAGAGCTACGTTAATCATTGGAACCGGGGTCTGAATCAAGTCTTTAGCGTTAAAGAACTTAGACTCTTTTAATATCTCAGAGTCACGTATCGTAGAATTCTTTTTTAATTTATCAAGTAATGACATAACCACTCCTAATTTCTTATATTATAGCATAACCAAAAAAATAATTCAAGCTCAATTACACCAACTTTGTTTAGCTTCACCGTAATATTCTCTTGCAAAACCATTTTGGATTAACATCATTCGTAAGGACTTACCGTCCAAAACTATATCCCCTAAGACCCGACCTCCAAATTTATCCCAGTCCATAAGTAAGACTTGGCGCTTCTTAGCTTGTGTAACCTGTTGGGTAGCAAATTGGGTAGCCGCCTTACCTCTGGCGTCCTCAGCTGGGCACTGGGCGCGATGACCTTTTTCGGGAGTATCAACACCAAAAATTCTTACTGCGAGCTCTTTAGGTAAAGGATCTGGTAACCAAGGAGCTCTAAAAGCTACCGTGTCTCCGTCCTTTACTCTTGTAATTTCAACGTCATATAAAACACCGGGTTTTTGTTTTTGTGCTTGTGCGGGAGCTGTGATTACTATTGTAAATACCGCAGCTATAAAAATATACCATTTCATCCGAATAATCCTTCCAATGTGGCTTGTTCTTTTACTTGCCACCCAATGCAGCTAAGTAAAGAGTTGAGGGGGTCAAGAAACGATTTTTCAAACATCGTGTCATAATCTATGTAATCATGAAGCTTGAACTCAAGAGGTACTTCATTTGCAAATGTAATCACGTGTGTCCCTAGTGGATTGGGCTCACGTAGGTAAAGAAACTTAATTTTATCACCCTCTTGAATTAACTGATACTTTTTTTCAAGATTGTTTGTAGCAACTAAATGATTATATATTAGCGCCCCTCTTACATGAATAGGGGTACCTTTACGAAATATGGAATTAGGATCACTGTACTCTTTAATGCCGTTAACTCCTCTAGGAAAAGCAATCTCTTCCGGATTAAGTTTTCGCCATTTTACTTCTAGATCGCTTACATATTTTTTAAGTGTATCTTCATCTTTAGTCAGTGCAATAGAAACTGCTTCCTTAAGCGCTTTTCTTACAGGCGCCGGAGTAGAAGATCTTACAATCTCCATGCCTAATACTTTTAATTTAGGTGTTTCATAACTCACCCCTTCTGAATTATAAACGTTTACAGCGTATCTCTTCTTAGCAATCCAAATACCTCTATCGGCAATAATTTCCCGCTTAAACTTAATTTTTTTCTGATACGTGTTTGTGTATGTTAAGAGGTTGTCACAAGCTTCGTTTATAATTGGCTCAATTTGCTCATTACTGTACCTATCGAGTTTTTCTACAATTTTAATTTTTTCTAGATCAGGCATATTTTTCTTTACCAGATCCCCTAGGGTAATATACGTAGAATCGGTATCAGAATAGAAAGAGTATTCCTTACCTTTTGTTTTAGTTTCTGTGCTGACAAACTCATTTAGTTTTTTTGCTATAGAACGAATAATAAGCTGACCGGTCATTGTAATACCTTCAGCAATTCGTATATCATAATATCTAAAAAACACATTACCCATGGCACCGTAAAGTGAATTCATTAAAATTTTAGCAGCCATTTGCTTTGAGTTTAAACTAGATATTAGACCTAGGTACTTAGGGTCTTTCGTCTTTTCGTATTTTTTTTGAGCATCAAGCATTTGCTTTTTAGCTTTTTGACGCTCGCTAAAATAAAATTCAATTAGTTCAGGAAATATTCCTTTTTTATCTCTTCTAAAACACTGCCCGTTGGCAGTCATTGCGTGATTATTATTGTGGACATTATCAGTATTAAATTCTCTATCAATAAGTCGTTGAATAGAACGCTCATCATCGGCAAGATATTTCTGCCCGTCTACTAATGTTTCTGGCGACATATTCCACGACATAATAATAGACGGATAAAGAGAAGTGGCATCAAACGATATAACCCAGTCATATTGTCCGGGCTTGGGTTCTTTTACAAACGCACCTATGATCTGTCTATCGGCAGCTGGATCTACTGGAGGGGGGTTATGTACTATAATATTCTCTTTTAAAAGTTTATTATAAAGGATACAATCCCAAGTTCTTACTGATGAAAAAATATCTGTATAATTACACTTGGCATCATATGCCATTGTAAGAATAAGATTAATAATTTTCATCTTATCCTCCAATTGGTCTACAAGCTCAACGTCTACAATATTATAATCTACAAACAGTTCCCAATCCTTGGTATAAAATTCTTTAAAGGAACCGTAGTCATGTTTAATCTTCTCTTTACCCAGCTCTTCTTGCGCGACAGTATCTAGTCTATAATTTTCAACCATCTTATAAGAAAACTTTTTATAAAGATCAAGAAAATCAAGAATAGAAATACCAGACCAGTCGTATGCAAGTTGAGTTCGACCCCTTGCATACGGAACTTCATGAGTGCGAATATTACCCCACGGGGAACATTCGTCTAAAGCCTTCTCACCTAGCACCCGAAGTATGCGCGAAGACAAATAAGCAATATCAAACAGCTGGACGTTCCAGCCAGTTATAATATCAGGGTAGTTTAATTTAAATTCATTAATAAATTTTCTCAGTAAATCAAACTCATCAGTACATTGAACGTAGTTAACATTTTCCTGTTTGACTAAGTACGGTTTGCATCCAAAAGAAATAATTTGCTTGGTATTAAAATCTTGCATTGAAACAAGAAGAATTTCTTCTTGGGCGTTTCGTGAATCAGGAAAGCCGTATTCAGTAGAAGTTTCAATATCGATGGTCACTATTTTTAATAGTGACATATCAAAACTGATCGTACCAGGAAAAAGTTTACTAATGAATTGGTAACTGTAGTTATAGTTACCGTAGATTGGAAAGTTACTTACCTCTTTATACTGATTAACAAAATCACGTGCTTCCATCATAGTGTTAAACTTGACTTTATCAAGATTCTCACCCCACATGGTCTTATATTTGGATTCTTTACCAGTTCGTACATAAAGAACTGGCTGAAAGGGTATTTTCTGATTTACTCTTTTTCCGTCCTTAAATCCTCGAAAAAAGACATTATTACCCCTACTAAAGACATTGGTATAGAAGAGCATACACTATTGTAAAATGAAATAAAGAAGAAGTCAACTGTTTTTTTATAAATATACGGTCTATCTATAATTATAGAAGACAAAATTTGTAAAATCTACTTTCCAGGAACCAAATGAAGAAAACATTTTTTAAGGTTTTCTTTGTTATGGCTACATCACTTACGTCAGCTATTGCTCAAACAACGTATGATTCGAAAACACTGGTAGACACTAATAATAATAGTACCAGTACAAGCACTGTTAATTCTACCAACAATAACACATCGACCTCTACCTCCACGAGCACGTCGACGGTTAACTCCACCTCTACTAACGTAAACACCAATAACAACGTTAATAGTGGGACTCAGACCTTTAATAACAATAACCACAACACCGGTACGGTTACTTATAACAACAACAACGTTAACACCGGTACAATGACGTATAACAATAATAATGTTAATACGACTAATTCAGATAATAAAAATACCAATGTTAATACCTCTAATTCCAACAACATTAATACAAACATTCAGCAAGGTGAAATGACGAATAGAAACATTAATGATAATAGAATTGATCAAAGAGTAATCTCTCCTCCACCTACAGCTATTGCTCCTGCAATGATGTCTGGGGGTAATAACGACTTATGTACTACTGGTACGTCTGGAGCTGTACAAACGCAAATTTTGGGTGTGAGTGCTGGTGGGACAGTTAGGGACTTAAATTGTGAGAGATTAAAGCTTTCAAAAACACTCTATGACATGGGTATGAAAGTAGCAGCTGTTGCAACAATGTGTCAAGATAGAAGGGTGTTTGATGCGATGTGGGCAGCAGGAACTCCTTGTCCTTTTGATGGAGAAATCGGTCAAAAAGCAAGAACATTGTGGGAAACTAATTTAGATAAGTGGCCAAAACACGAAGAAGTAAAAACAGATGATACATTTAAGAAAATTGGTATTGGTGCTCTCATGGGCGCTGTTGTTTATAAGCTTTTCGGCTTCTAAAGCTGAGCCTCTAGACCCAAACCAAGTCTATAATACTGGTAACCTAGTATTACCCACTCCCTATGGTGGACCTACACCATGGGTGAATGGTGTTTATCAAAATGAACTAACTTGCTGGGCCTTTGGACTTTTTGGCTATTGTGGACCTAATCCAATTGTAAGACCAGGCAACAATATAAACTTTTCTTATGGATGGACAGACCTCTATCAATCCCAATCTATAGCTAATGTACTTCCTAACTCAGGTACTGGATTGAGAGTGAATGGATATAATTTTGGATTTCAGGCTAAAAATGGAAATGGTTGGGATGATGGTAGAACTGATGTACTGTATGCATATGTACAATTCAATAAACCCGATGGATCGTTATTATTAAATCATACTCATAATCTTACTTACCAATTTAACTGGACACAATTTAACTATAACCATAATTTCTCCACACCCTACCTAGCGAAAGATATTGGAACATTTAGATATGGTTTTGTTGGTAAGGATAACAATTTCTGGGCTGGTCCATACGGGCCAGAAATTAATAATGTATCTTTTAGCTTAAAATATTCGGTAGACCCATGTACAGTAAATGTACTAAGTTCACCTTCTTGTCCGGGTTATTTAGAAGCATTGGCAAAACTTAATAAACCTGCGCCTGCGCCTGTATCTGAACCTATCACAACTACTTCTTTACCGGTAGTAAATTCCTCTTCTACTGCTAATACATATTCTCTAATTACTACTAACCCTGGTCAAGCAAAACAAAATACAACACCAGCTCCTACTACCTCGGTAAATAATACTAATATAACTACACCTTCTTTAAATACAATTTTAGGAATAGTAAGAGCTGAACAATCTAGAATTACTGCAGTAGAGACTTCTACTGTACAGCAAGCAAACGAATCAGCTACAACTGCTTCTGTACAAGCCCAGCAGACTGCGGAGAGAGTTGCATCATTAGCTTCCTCTTCTTCAGGTACAGGTTTAGGGTTATCAGCAGGACCGGCAGTATCATACACCTTGCTTCAAGCCCCGGGACAGGGTTCAGTTATTTCATCAGAAGTTTCTTTAGTAGGACCTAACCCTATTAAAGATCAAATTGACAACGCCCTTCAAAATCAACAAAACCAAGTTCAAGAAAACCAAAATCAAAAACAAATAGAGGTAAAAAGAAACGTTCAAGACAATGATGCAGCCGCTGGAGTTAGCATAGCAATGCTTGCCAAACAACCCCCAGGGTTTGAATTATATTCTATAGGGATGAGAGAAAATAATTTTTATCCCCCTAAAGAAATATATAGAGAACAGAGAGTTGTAGATAATGAAAGAGTATTACGACAATTAAATAATAGAAGTGATAGACTACATCAGGAGATGGTGAATGAACAATATAAAAATTGATAGACCGGAAACACGTGGATCAACCCCTATTCAAACAGAAGCGACTTTTTTCCCCGGTGTTATTAACACCGAATCTAATGATATAGACCTTAATAACGACGGGATAGTAAGCACAAAGGAAGAAAAGTTGTATGAAAGAAAAGCTGCTAACAGAAGAAGAATGGCTTGGGTTTCTTTAATTGCAATGATTATATCAGCATTTGCAATTATGTTTTTAATTCCAGAAACCAGGTTACAAAAAATTAACTCAATGTTAGATCTTTATTGGATATCGTTGGGCGGTATCGTGGGTGCGTACGTAGGAATTAGTACCTGGATGTCAAAACGATAAAAGGAACAAAATGGGAGAAGAAATTAAAGACGTCAATAAAAAAGTTGACGAGATGGAGGCGGCGGTAAAAAAATATGCCTCTAAAGACACAGTAATTAGTATAGGGGGGTACGAATTTACTCCTGCTAAATTAATGGTAGCTTTTACTATTGTATCTTCTATTCTTGGTGGACTGTATGGTGCGTTTGAAATTTATAAGTCCTATCAGGATATGAAAACTAAAATAGAAAAATATGTAGCACCCGACCTAAGTGAATTTGATAAGAGATTAGAAGTAATTGAAAAGAATCAAAAATCAACTACTGATGCATTAAAGGATGGCGCAGCGAAGACCGCTGACTACACTCGTGACATAAAAAATGATCTAAAAAATGACATACGTCGTTTGGAAAGCGTGGTAGAACAAGTTGAGCGAAGCTCTAAACAAATGCAAAGGGAAGTCAATCAGAGCTTAAAAGAGCAAGATAGTGAATTAAGACAGATTAGAAAAGAAACTGACGATAAAATTAAAAAGGCTCTGGACAACCCGTTAGCAAAATAGGAGGGTTAATGGCCGAACCTAAACCTCCTAGTATTGCTAAAATGGCAGTAGGAACAATAAAGGAAGCAAAAGAAGCTGGCGAAGAACTTGGAAGAATGATTGTTGAAATGCAGGCTCAAAACGAGCGGCAAATAAGACAACATCAAATAAAAGTATTAAATGATAGGCGCGAGGCAAGAGCACACGATCGGCAGTTAGATCAACGGGCTTTAAATGAATGGATAGCTGAGAAAGAACGTGCCAAGAATTTAGAGCAAGTTAAGGCTGATGTGGAAAAAACTTACGGCAAAGGTTCCTGGGAAAAAATACAGGCCACTAAAGCTAAAATGAAGCAGATAGAAGCTGAAGACAAAAAACATGCTGATGAACTTAGAAACCAAATGAACGATTTATTTTGGTGGTGTTTGGGAGCAGCCGCATTAATTACATATGTCTTTAAATTGTATAAATCATGAGACCAGCTCATATATTTGCTATTTTTAGTATATTTTTAGCACTGTTTTTAATTTGGATTGAACATCAAAAATAACATAAATACAGTAGTAATTTAGGAAAGTGGAATGAACGATAAAAGACTATTTAAATGGCTTGGTTTGTTAATCTTATTACCGCTTGCTTTAGCAATTTTTGGTGGTGATCGATTCAGGTATCCCTGTCAGGACCCGGCTAACTGGGATAAGGAGCTCTGTAAGTTACCTTTCTGTGATGTAACTAGAACCTGCCCAGAACATATCTTTAAAGGCGGTAGAGACCCAAGGCTCGGTCCTCCTAAAGACCAACCGATAGCACCTACCTCTCCAACCCCACAACTATCTCAACCAACGGTGAATTGCAAATGAACTTTTTCAGTTATGTATTAAGTTATTTTAAGAAAGATAAGGGAGCTGTTCCTGTGGAAGAAAAACAATCTGACTTTATGTACACCGAAGATCAGTTAATGGCTAGATTAAGATTCTTTATAGGAATTTGTCTTGCCCTCACCCTAACTGGAATTGTATTCGTGGTACTATATTCCATAATTTTTGTTACTCAACCCCTTAACGCTATCTCCCCCATTGATCAGAAATTTTTTGAACTTATCATTCCTATTGCCACATTTTTAACTGGTACCTTATCAGGTATTATGTTAGCTGGAAACGATAAAGATGCAAAAATGAAAGCGTTAGATATGGCAGCAGGATCAAACAAGCCTTCCTCGCCTTCTCCCATCGGTGGGAGCCCTATTGCACCAATTAGACCAATGGGAATGGCCTCCACAATGGGAATGGCCCCCACAATGGGAATGGGTACAAATACATCAACCATGGCCTCTAGCCCTATGGGGGGAATGTCACCTGCAGTAGATGAGGATGGAGCTGTAAGACCGGTGGTAAGAAGACCGGTTACTCCCAGGATTGATGAAGTATGATTATGGATTACTATGTAAGAATGTTTCTTTGGTGGTGGTACTTACCATTTGTAATACTCGGTAGCAAAGACGACTAGTCCCAAAGACCACGGTAATATTTTCCAAATAGACGAAGGCCATTATCAATACGCTTATTGTGTGCGGTAAGGCCTTCTTCGTCTACTTTAATTTTTTTTAATTGATCTATAAAATCTTCACCCTCGTCTACTTCTGAGTGATCAAAAAATTGAGCATCGTCATTTTCTGACGAAAGCTGGGTAAACGCCCAGATCATTTCTTCTAACACCCAATCCCACCGTTTAAAATAATTATCATCCACCCCATGCTCCTTTACTGGTGGTGCTGATGTAGACTTTAATTCTTCCGGAACATCATTATTATCAACAGCTGGTCCCCCGTGGGTGGTTTCTTTTAATTGCTTTAACATAGGTACGATAATTAAAGCAAGTGTATGATCCATAGACCATGTGTCCCATGGGTCTATTTGTATTTTTACTACCCGTTCTTTATCTTTTTTAGGGTAAGTGCCTATTCTTACTTTCACGCTGTTCCTTGGATTGGTTACGAGCTGAAATGTACCCGTTTTTAAGCGAGAATACTATAGCATCACCTTCTCGCCAATCTTGATCCTTACAAAATTCAGGAGTAAATTCTAAAATACTATCCCCTGAGTTATCTTCGGCGTTTAAAATTTTTGCTGTATATGTTTTCATATTGTTTGGTAGGCCCGGAGGGGCTTGAACCCCCGACCAAGCGATTATGAGTCGCCTGCTCTGACCAACTGAGCTACAGGCCCAATTAGGGTTATCGTATTACTGTAGTTCGCTGAACGTTGACGTAGGAACCAGGGTTATAGGGAAGGGCAGTAGTACGTACTCTACCATCCAAAATATACGTTACATTATACCCTACAACAATTTGTTGAAGTTGATTGGAATAAGAAGTCATGCAACGCGTTTGATAGACCGGTTGAGATTGATGATGATAATCACCTACTACTATCTCCCTACTTTGGCGAGAACGCGAATAGTCGTCTCCCATTTTAGCGCCTATAACAACACCAGCAATTCTTGCAACTTCTCGGCCGGTACCACCTCCAATTTGATTACCGATAGCTCCACCAACAACAGCACCAACGAGACCACCAGTACTTCCAAAAACAGTGTCGTTAATAGCACCGATGACACCGCCTGAAGATTGATGTTGTTGAGAGTAAACAGGCTGTTGATTGCAGGAGTTTTGCGCCACCGTTACAGGTTCATTACGTATAATTGGTTCGACATGAGTAACAGGGGCTAGCTCAGCGTGAACAGCAGCACTAACAAGTAGTAAAGATGCAACAACGGTTTTTTTCATAAAAATCTCCTAATCAATAACTATATTATATAGTATCGCAGGAAAAAATCAACTGTTACGTTACTTATTAAATTTACTAGATAGAGCTAGTAAAATGGCTAATTTTTTTAAGAGCGTCTCTACGCATCAAAAAACGTCTGTTATTGTCTTTTTTATATACAGTAATATAATCGACCCCATCAATTGATTGTACTTTAGTATAGTCATCACAAACCCAGATTTCTGAATTTAAAGGGTTTAATAGTGTTACTGGTACTTTTTTATTTTTATACACGGTGATGGAAAACTGTACCTGGTGATTGCTGGGTTGGAACTACAATCCCTGTACCAAAAAGACGATTGTATTGGTTATATAGTTCTTCAACTGGTTCCTCATTCCAAACTACCTGGGTGCGTGACAAAGTTACGGCATGCTCTTTGGTATAAGGGGCGTATGGAAGCATTCCCATTGAAACTCCATCAGGCGATTTATCAGATCGAACTAATTGAAGTATGCAAGGAGTCTTTAGGGTAATTGTTGTATCTGTTTCTAAAGAAACATCAGCAATAATTTCTTCACCAGTTATGATTTTTAATAATCTAATCATTTGCCAGGCTTTCTATAAATTTGTGTGCAATAACTTCATTGTAAAAAAGTTTAAATCTAACTTCCATTGTATACTGATTCTGACAAACAATCAATATCTGATCGTCGAGGGAGCTGGCCTTTATAAGCCAGTCCCCGACGCGTACTACTCTTAACGAGCAAAGATACATTACTCCCAGTCAATATTGAAAATGAGTTCGATGTTTAGCTCGTTTTTTTTGTACTTCTAAAAACGAATTGTAAAAATTTTTAAAAAAATTATTTAACTTCTTTAGCATTTGATTTTTCGGTCAAAAGTTCAGGCTTTAATTTCTTTTGCTTTATTTCTTCAACCATATTCTCATCTGCAATTTCAATTTTACGAGCTTTCCTATGCTCAGGTATAAATCTTTCTAAAGCAATTTTAAGCATGCCATTGATCATTGACGCACCTTGAATAACGATTTGATCATCAATAGCAAAACTTCGTGTAAAAGCACGAGTTGCAATACCTTTGTAAAGAAACGACTGTGTGTCATCTTTAGCCGTACCTTTAACAATAAGGCGATCACCTTCCAGCTCAATTTCAATATCTTGCTTCGAGAAACCAGCCACAGCTAACTCAATAACATATTTGGTATCTGAAGTTTTGTAGATATTATAGGGCGGGTAATTAGGAATATTTTTTGTGATATCATCATGCAATTTTGCCAGTCTTGTAAACTGGTCATCAAAGCCTACAAAAAATTTATCCATATCCTTAAACGAAGGGCCAAAGAAATTAGACAAAGTAAGAGCGTTACTCATTATTTTTCTCCTAGCAATTACTTAGATACTTTGAGAGCTTTGGACAGATCGAAGTTTACCAGCTCTTCACTAACTTTTGTTGCAACGTCATAGGTCGATTTTGCAACAACTTTAGTAAAGTTGGTTTGAGCATCGATAAATGCTTTGAGAGGTTTTTTGTAGTCTTCTTGTTTGACAAAAAAGTCAATATAGGAAGATTTAGAGGATTGAACTGCGTCAATAAATGAATTAATAAAAGTCAACATAGGTTTCTCCTTGTTAAGCGAGTTAAAAATGCTACCCTATCGGCGTAGCGGCAATTGGTGGTTTTTACTGAACCACCAAACAGAGACGTCTCCCGACGTGTTCTATTAATATATATGCTTTAATCGTCAAAATCAACTCTTTTTTTACCAATATTATATTTTGTCTGTAAATCCCAGTCATCCTTTTCTTTAAAAGCGATAACTTTAATTTGTGAAAGAGGGGCAAAATCGGTAAAAAGATTTTGGTTTAAAATATTAATTAGTCCCCAATCAGACAGTAGCTTTGCAATGGTGTTACGACGCTGGAGGTCGTTGTCTGTGAGATCAGCAAGTTTACCATCAAGGGCAAATAATTCTTTAAAATGAACTATAAAGTAGCGGCCCTGTTTATGTAGTATATGACAGGATTGATAAAGTATTTTTTCCTTACGAGAAGCCACGCCGATTCTGGTAAGAGTTTCTCTAACCTTTAAGAAATCATCCGGCTTTACAAGCGTTACTTCTAACGGCTCGTACCCAGGCATGTCAATTTTGAAAAAATCATTTGACATTACTTCCGCCTTTTTCTAGTTTTTGTTTTAAATAATTTAATTGGGTCTGAGATAGAATGGTTAGAGCTTGGCGGGCTTTATCTATGCTGTAGCCATAGTATGCTTTTACGATTTCTATCGATTCATGTTTTTCGGCCTTAATCCACTTATTAAATCGTTTTCTCGGCCGAATAGTATTTATAAGAAAGTGAAACTGTAACTTTTTATCCAGATGGGAACGGGAATTCATCTCATTGGCAAAAATCACTGTATCTGAGCCATAGGACAACCCTTTGTTTATTAGATAAGGTATATACTGCTTTTCTGACCATTCGTCAACAATTAAATCTTCTTTGGAATAGTTTATAGCGTTTAAAAAATTAAACGGATTAATAGAAGGGGCTTTATAAACCTCCTCCTCTATCGTTTCAACGGGTGTACCAAATACGTTGTTTATATCCATAGCATTCTTAACAGACCAATAGTATCTATAGTAGTTAGCAGGATATAGTTTGCAAGCATTCCAAAGCTCTTCCTAGTCCAAGCAGCCCAAGCATACAAAGCGCAGCCAGCAATCCACACAGGGTAAAGTACCAAAAGGGGTGGATTGGGAACCGTGAAAGCCATGGTAATGGAACAACCAATACTAATAGCCCAAGCAAGCAGCTCAACACAAAACCTAAATTTATTAGATACAAAATCATTTTTTATCCAATCAAAAACTCCATATAAAATATCATTCATTTAAGCTCTACTGATGCCATAATTTCTGTGAGACAAGCTACGAGATTTATTTCTTGATCCGCTACAAATGCAGATTTATACTGATAGTCAGCTACGGTGAGAACTAACTGCGGTACTTGGTTGGTAATAGGAACCAGGGTATCGTATATTTTTCTAAATAGAGAAACAGGATCATTGTCCAGGTTATGTACAACCCATGTTCTCATTTTTTTCCAGTCTTTGCCTTTAAGGGAAGCTACTAATTCATTCATGTTAGCTTCACCTAAATTAATTAATATACCCTCGTCAATGAGCCCGGCCTGGGAGTAGCGCTGTAACTCGTTAAGTGTTCTACGAAAATCAGGAAAGTGTTTCTCTACAACTTTAGCTACTACTTTTTTATCAAATTCTATTTTTTCCGTATTAAGTATATTTACAATACGAGTAAAAAATGAACCAGCTATTTTTTGCTTTTCATCTTTAGGTATTTTGAATTCGATAACCGCACACCTAGAATGTAACGGGGGGATGATACGATTTTTAAAATTGCAGGTAAAGATGAAACGGCAGTTATTGGCAAATTCTTCTATAAATCCGCGCAACGCCGGCTGGGTAGAGTTAGGATTGAGGTAATCAGCCTCGTCTAGAATAACTACTTTTGTGTTACCGGTAAAGGAAACAGTAGATGCAAATGACTTGATTTTAGTACGAAGAACATCAATACCGGATTCTTCTGAACCGTTAATTATAATGTAGTCAGAGTTTAGCTCTTCACAAAGTGCTCTAGCTACGGTTGTCTTACCAGTACCGGCTGTACCGCATAGAAGTAAGTTTTGTATTTCACCATTTGCAACTAGATTTTTAAAATACTCTTTTTGCTCTGCTGGAAGTATACAGTCATCAACAGTTAACGGGCGGTATTTTTCCACCCAGAGGAAATGCTCGTTCATAATATAGCCTTATAATCAATTTAAAGTACCGAACCCGGTTCACAAGCAATCCAGTATTGTAGCTGTTTAGACTCATGCTTAAAGTGTAAAAACTTTGCCTTACCATTTGGTGTCTTAGCTACTGATACTTCATAAGCATCTGGAATAATTTTTAAATTTTCTACAGCAATAAAAATATCAAAGTTATCAAATGACGTCCCAAGTTGTTTACAAAAATTAGATGCGGTATCGTTTTTTCTGTCACTTACTTGCAACGTTACACTTTGATTTTTATTAGTAACTGAAATGGTAGGAGCACCCGTAATGGCTGCTGCCTTCATTACCATTTGTACATCTTCAGCGGCCAGTTTAAATTTATAAACATCTACGTGTTCAATTTCTCCGGAAGGGGCCCCGGTAACTAGGTCAGGATTAGAATAGAAATATTCGAACTTACCAGCGTTGCTTGTTACTGTAAGACTTTTATCACCAAACTCTACGTCCTGATTCTCCATCAGTGTTAACATCGCCAACAAAGAATTAAGATCGTAAATAGCAAACTCGTTAGGGATAGATTCTTTAATTGTTGCCTTAACAAAAATATTTTTTGCATTGGAGATTGTACTAATATTATCACCGGGCTTAAAAATAATATTAGTATTAATACTAGCAAAATTTTTTAAAATTAATAATGTTTCACTGCCGACTTTCATAATGACTCCACATAATAAAATTAATTATAAAGGACATACTGCTCCTGTTCAACTTCTTTCCATGGTAACTTACCGTTATAGTAATCCATCATGGCTTTGTTACCTTGTAAGAAAAACTCCCCCTGCACAGAATCACTTCTACTACCTACTCTATAATTAAGAGTATATTCCTTAGTACATCCAAACTTATTATAATTCTGTAAGAGTAAATTAGAAATTAATCTATCTACCTCCGGCTGCTCTTTAGGGTGACGTGCTCGACGATACCAGCATGGTGAAAGGTTTACTGCTAAATGCTTAGGTAAAAACCAACAACCAACGTCAATAAAGTTATCTTTAAGTACTGACTGCCACATACCTAGAGACTCACAGTCATCATTACAGATAAAAATTTTATTACTATCTACTATTTTTCTAAAAGTATAAGCCCAGATATTACCTTTTTGTATTTGCTTAACAAGCAGTTCAACGTGATTAGGTTCTAGCCAATTGTCTTCGTCGAGAAAACAAAAATAATCTCCATTTACTAAAAAAGTAGCAGCTCCGTATATCCGATGGCCGTTATAGTTATCAAAACCGGTTGCATAAGGTAGAGTCGTTATTTTTCTTTTTTTATTAGAAAAGTTGCTTAAAATATTGCGTGCTTTTTTCTCTCTCTCTTCTCCATCAATAACTACAAAATGCTCTACATTTGTATATGTTTGTCTATCAACAGAATCAACAACATCTTTTAGATATTGATTACCTGTTGTAGGGGTTATAATGACGACTTTAGGGTTCAATTTTAACTCCAGCTATAATATTTCTATCAAATACCCTTAAGTATGGAATTTGATATTTGTGTCTAAAATACCAAATATCTGCTTCAGAAATTTCAAACCTTTGAGTTATAGGGTTACAATGTTTCACAACTATTTTATCTACTACTGCTACATAACCGCCAAATATTGTCTGACCATTTTGACTTGAAAGTATTTTTTCAAATGCGTACTCTAGACCGTATCCCATCTTATAGGGGCTTGTGTCAAACTCATTACAAATAACATTATATGCTCTTTGAGAAAAGAACGGGCACATTATTTCAACGGTATTGAATAATCTAAAATCAAATTGCGGTTCAGTTGCTAAGAAGTCAACATGAGAGGGATGTCCTTCTCTGCTATACGAAGGCTGAAATAAATCAAAATTATGTTCTCTTCCCATCGCAAACAACGTTGCAATATCTTCTGGCGTTGTGAGAATATCATCATCAATTATACCGATATAGTCATACTGTCGGTAAATGTCTTTAGTAATAAACCGAGATATATTTTCAAACTTATATCCCGGTTGACTAAAAATATATTCTGCTTTTAACGAATTTAAATCCTTAAATTCTGTACCGTCATAAACCAGTAAACAAAGATCAAAATTTTGAGTTGTATGATCAGTTGTCCATTGCTGATGTAAACTATCCTTACCGCAACAAATTATTAATAAATTATTTTTTATCATAAACATCAATATGTACTTGTTGCATTAGGTTTGCAAGATCTTTTCTAGCTGGCATTTGCTTGTTGACATAAGCGGATCTAGGTGGTTGAATTGATTGAAAAATACCGATTTGTGAGCCTTGTGTGACGATAGGTGGCTCTAACCAATATACTTTCATGTTAAACACCTTAAACCAGAACGCTAGTTCTGCGTCGGCGGCAAAACAAATTTTATGTTGTGTCATACCGGAATATATTTTTGCCGCCGACTCTTTTTTAAATAAAATTGCGTCAGCACATCTATCAGCCGGGTGGTTTTTTAAATACCAATTTTTATTTGGTTCTAGTTGATCTATAGGAATATGTTTGCCACCCCCTTGGCCGAAGAAAGCTACATCCCAGTCATTAGGGAGTGTTTTAAAATGATCTAAAAAATATTCTATAAAATTTTCTTCTACTATTGCATCATCTTCAAATACAATACCATATTCAGCATTACCTTGAGAAATTAGTCTAAGGCACTCTTTATGTTTTAGACATAAAGAAACAACTTCCGGCTGTAGTGGATAGTGAGGAAAAAATTCATTCGGGTCCTGTTCTCTTCTTTGATGTTCTAAATGATCAGCCTGAAAGCTATTTACATAATCAATATAAGAAATATCTTGTCTGTCAAAATCTATAACCCATGTTATATTTTGAAACTTTTCAACTTCAAGTATTTTTTGCATCAGCAATCTACGTTCGGTATTACCTTTGTAGTGCGTGATAAAGGTAGGAAAAGTATTGTTCACTGTAAAAAAACCTTATTAAATTTTTCCATTACCATCTCAGGTTCAAACTTATCTACCACTTGCTTATAGTTACCCTGAAACCCCTTTATGTCTAATATTTTATTTTCAATATCAATAACATCATAAAGTAATTCAGTGTCTTTAAGTAAATTAATATGATGTTTATCATGACCACCGTTGTAAGCAAGCGTAGGCTTATTAAAATAAAGTGTCTCACATAACGCTAAACCAAAACTCTCCCCCTGCTGCCTGGCATGCAAGAACCCATCACATGTGTTTATAAAGTTAGCTTTCTTTTGTCTATCCACAATACTGTCAATATACCTGACGTTAGGGTGCTTAATGAAAGGTGCGGTGTTACAAAATAAAAATATAAAATCGTCTCTTGTATTTACAATATTTTCAATTATCTTTTTAACAAACGGTATATCAAATGTGTAATAACCACCAATACGTCCTATTACTGTTTTGTCTTTACTAATACCTAACTTCTCCCTGTAGTCACCGGTAGGTTCAGGTAAAGAAACAATATGTGGTACAAACGGAACAGTGCCTTCTGACATTGTACTAGACATCCACTCTGAAATATAAGCGTACCTATCCCCGTGGGGGTCGTTATGCTGAAAGACTGCGTGAACAGCTGTTTGTACATTTGTAGGTAAAAGCTCTCTATTGCCAGCTCTTAAAAAATATGCAACATTAATATCATTACAAACACTATCGAGCTGGTCCATGGTACAGGATCGTACCTCAAATTGGGACTTTATATATTCTAAGGACTCTTGTTCAGTACCCATGTCCTTCTCATACCCAATGCCTGAATTATAACAGATAACACTTTCATTACCTAATATTTCTTGATTGTATTTGGCGTAGTCAGTAACAGCTACAGCTGTACCTCTAAAGTTTAATGTATGAGTATGAAACAAAACTTTCATTAATATTTTCCTTCTATATTTTTGCTAAGAGCTGCTTCAGGTTCAAATCTACAAATGCGCCCTGTAAAGTCAAAGTTTGTTGATGAGTGCATACCTTCAGTTGTAAACGTACCGTTAACTACCTCTTTACATCTTCTAATAAACAAATCTACATTTGATTGCATACGGCTTTGGTAGAGGTGATAGATCTTATTTTCAAAAACTGTACCGATACCGTATAGTCCGTAGTTACCCAAACGCCATACTCCTTCTTGCGGCTCCCGTTCAAAATGGCTAGGATAAAACTGTTTCATTCGCACACCGTTTTCTTCAGCTACATAGCATATTTCTTGACCGACATCTGATCGTTGTGTTTCAAGAAAAGAGGGTTGATTTAAAACTGTATGTAAAGGTCGCCACATGAAGAAAAAAGCTGGGCTGCAAAATACATGAGTCATTGGTGGAATATGATTTGTGGCTTGAGCTACACCACATATACTTTTATTCTTTGCTACAAACTTAATTGCCTCATTAATAACATTGCCGTTTAAAGGTATACAATCGATATCAATGAACCCTACTATATCTGCCTGGCTATTTCTAATAATTTGATCCATCCAGTTACCAGGTCTAATTGCTGCAACCGTGTAATTAACCGGAATGTTAAAATGCTGCATTACCGACTTATGTGCGTTAACAAAATCGGAGCTTAAATTAGGAAAATAAAGGGTATGTATAGATACTTTCACACTCATATTAGTGACTCAATAATTTTATATTTGTCATACTTCGGTTGGTACCCAAGTGCTTTTAATTTTGTATTATCCATATACATGGATGCTACCTGAATAATCTTATGAAATTCAGTTGGTTCTATAGTACCAATTTTTGATTTAGATTCTGTTATCTTAACAGTATAGTCTATAAGGTCTTTAAATACAATAGGCTCACCATTACCTATATTATAAATCTGATTTAATTCACCTTTATCAAGTACTAGATTAATAGCTTTAACAGCATCCCTTACATGAATGTAGTCTCTAACAAAAAAGCCGCCATCGTAAAGTTTAATATGTTCATCATTTTTAATCTTTTCAATTAAGAACTGAAGAGCATTTTTTTGTTTAGATGCTTTTGTATCCCCTTTACCTACTACGTTGGCCAGGCGCAAGATGCGATAGTTTATTTTAAAAGTTTTACAATAAGAAATTAATAACTGTTCGGCTGTTCTTTTAGTAATAGAGTAAAAGCCTTTAGGATCACAATAACTATCTTCTTTAGCTGGTAACTCCGTATCCCCGTAAACAAACCATGAGCTTATAAAATTAAATGTATCCCCTTCTTTACAACTAGTTAGTACTTTCATTAATACATTTAAGTTGGTATGGATGTCAAGCTGGGGGTCAGTCAGTACGTTATAATTATCAACAGTAGAAATAAAATAAACTATGTTTTTTGTCTTTGTATCATAGTCGTCTCTTTCATTAATAATAACGTCGGATCTGATGGCACAAAAATGTGATCCAACAAACCCTCTGCCACCAAAGACATTAATCATTAAACTTCCTGATTACATTACCAATATATTCTACCACAGCATCAGTGTAAAGAGGTGAACAGCCCATGAAGAAAACATTACTTAAAGCAAGATTGGAGTTGGGGTATTTTCTAAAATCATCTAGATGTTTATACCCAGGATGAATTAACACATTACCAGAAAAATAATTACGTGTCTGAATCTTATTTGCTTCTAAATGCGATACAAAGAATTCCTTTAGTTCCTGGCTCTCACAAAAAGCCGGTACACCGAACCATGACGGGTCATTACCTTGTACGGCATTAATAGTTCTAAGACCAGGTACTTCTTTTAAGAACTGATCAATTTCATTCTTACGTCTACGTCTTAGTTCATCAATACGATCAACTTTTTCTAATTGAGCCAGGCCAATGGCACCCTGTAGGTCTAAAGGCTTAAGGTTGTAGCCGATATTAGTAAAAAGGTATTTGTGGTCAATAATACCGTCATAATTATCTAACCAGTAGTCAAAGCGTTTACCACAGGTACCGCATTCTAACATATTACCTTTACCTACGCAGTAACAGTCACGGCCCCACCAGCTAATACTTCTAGCCATTTTAATAAATTCTTCATCATTACAACATACCATTCCCCCTTCACCGGTACTAATGTGATGGGCTGGGTAAAAGGATGTGGTCCAGCAGTAATAATACTCTGTAATTAATTTACCGTTTACCTTTGTACCGAGACTATCGCAATTGTCACCAATCATTACCAGGTTATGTTTATCACAGATAGCTTTTAACTTATCCATATCTGGGGGATTGCCTAGCACAGGAGACACAAACACCGCTTTAGTCTTTGAGGTGATTTTTTCCTCAATCAAGTCAATATCAAAGTTAAGCGTATTGAGCTCAATATCAATAAAGACTGGCTTTAAGTTA
>Ga0194130_10000561_pt1 | contig 68210 bp, 109 predicted proteins | sample TA2KigsurfametaG_FD_160084 | JGI IMG/M metagenome (GOLD analysis project Ga0194130, IMG submission 160084) | Freshwater microbial communities from Lake Tanganyika, Tanzania - TA2015050 Kigoma 12 surface | ecosystem: Environmental > Aquatic > Freshwater > Lake | place: Tanzania: Lake Tanganyika...
GTTCTCTCCATGGCATAGCGCCATTCATGCGAAAGAGTTGGGTTGCTATACATGGGTTTTGGGTGTGGAATCAGAATGGATGTCATCAATAAGGTTGTATTCCCAGTCCTCAAGCGGGCGGGTTTCATTTTCCATGAAGGCATCAATGGCCTTCTGCATAACGGCCACCAGCTCATTAAAGCTCATGGGAGGATTTTGCTGACCATCCATATGATCAAAAAAGCGGCAAGAATTGAAGTTGCGCTAGGCGCCAGAAATAAACCAAACGGGTCATGTTGGAAATAGAGCGAAAGGATCAAAATCAAGTGGGGCATCGTTGTCCATGCAAATAACTCCAGCGAAGGCCGCTGCTAATGCAGCGGCCGCAAGGTCTACTTTTTTGAGGCAACAAAAGCCTGAACAGCGCTAATTGCTAAATCGACATGAGCGTTGCATTGTTCACGAATCAAATCGAGCTCTTTCGTCATGGCAGCCTTGGTGATCTTGATGCCTTGTGCTTTTGTCCATGCGCTGACCAAGGTGGTGATCACATTACCAAAGTCACCAGCGCTTTTGACATTGGTGCCAGTGTTGAGGCCAAGCTGCTCAAGGGTTTCCTTTACTGCTAGGCGCCCCTCTCTAACTTCGTCATAGCCAAGAGGATTGGCATTACAGAAGTCGAGGAGGGCTTGCCTTCCATCGAAGGGAGCAGTCCCTTCTGTTTCGGTGGCAGTAGGGCTTGCGCTAGCAGTCGCCTGCTCCTGTTTTGATGCCGCAGTTTGCTTCGGAGCTGTCTGTTGCAATGGGAGTTTGGGTGATCCCCTCTGGTCCTCCTCTTTGGGGATGTCTTCACCGGCGTAGAGGCGCAGTCCAAGGCCAGTGAAGGTGGCAATGCATTTAACTGCAGCACGCTGACAGTTGTCGCTGATGGCACGTCCATCTAATTTCTCGACGGAGTTGTGCTTTCGATCCATGATCGGAAAGACAAGAGCAACTGTACGCCTGATGCCATCAGTGAGATAAGGGCGCAGATAATAAAATCCAGGCCCGCCAAAAACCACTTCACCAATGGTTTTTTCCTCAAAGGCGATGAATAGCGTCGGGAAGTGTTCTTTGAGATAACGGTAAGCGAAGGGCCACGAAAGGTAGGAAAGACCCTTGTAGTCTTTTTCAATGTGAGGACCAATGCTAGATGTGTCATACGCAGCTTTAAAAGCGTCTGCAGAGATGTCCAGGGGGGCAAACACGCCGTTGTAACGGTCGGTCATCGCCTGTTGAGCGGGGTCGTTCATCAAGGGAGGGGTGTAAAGAGAAAAGGAATGTTTCATAGTCGGTGCAGAAGGCCGCTGGCATATTTGTTTTTCGTCTCTTCATTGGAGTCATAAAAGATGACGAGATACTGGCCTGGCTTTTCCGCATTGCCGACAATGATGCTTTCCCCCGGTAAGGGCCAGTCATTGACCATGCGAATGTCGGTGATCACTTCGTGCGCATGCTCGTTGTAACAGTCGTCGTAAATGACGCTTTCACAGTACAAACGCACGTCACAGTCGTTGTTTTCGACGAGAAAATCTGCTAGGTGGTTTTTGAGCTCAGAGGCTTTCATCAGCAAAGACGTTGTCGGGGTTGACGGTCTCCTCAGTGTGGTCCATGCATTCCTCCCATGCATTATCTGCCAGGGTGGCACTGCCTTCCCATACGGGAGTGGAGCGTATGAGACGCTCAAGTGCTTCACTATTTGACAACCTTGCATCATGGGCAATGTCGCCCAAATGACCAAAGGCTGTGTCGGTAAGCAGGATGTGGCGACGCTTTTTGTGTTCGCCGTAAACAGTCGTCAAAGCATCGGAAAGGGCGGCTTGGCACACCCTACACACCACTCTGAAGAGCGACAACCCCACGAATATGAAATCAAAATGAAGAGCGCAGGTGCTTTGTTAAGCCGCTCTTAAGCCTCAAATTCGCCATTGAAACCAGTCGTTTTTCTGCTACAACCATTGCACGCCTCTTCCCTCATGAGCTTTTCCATCCTTGACCACATCGCAAAGTTGGAACCGTCTGGCAAGCCCGGAAAGTTCAATTGTCCCGCGTGTGGCGGTAATGATTTTACCTTTAATAAGAACGATGGCTCGTACAACTGTTGGAACGATCCAAGCCCCAAACATCGCGCAGAAATTCGCAATGCCTTAGCCCCACTTGATCGCTGGGAGCGCCCACCCAGGCCCGCTGCCGTCTACACTTTTTCGTACCAAGGCGCTTCCGGTGCAAAGGTTTTGGAGGTGGTGCGCGATGATAGCAATGGTAAAAAAAGCATTCGCCAGAACTATCCTTCCATTCCCTGGGATGCACCACAACGCAAGCGCATGGTTGATGAGGCCAGGGCGCAAGTGTTGCCTTATAGATATGACGAAGCCATAAAGGCATCGGTAGCAGCGAAGCTTCCTATTTTTGTCGTCGAAGGAGAACTTACTTGCGACAAATTATGGGAGATAGGACTACCATCTGTTACATTTCTTGGCGGTAGTGGACAATATCGCGCCAATGGTGACTACTCATCATTGTTTCGCAGGCAACGCTTAGTCCTCTGTCCCGACAGGGATGAACCGGGCGTAGCCCTGATGCGCGAAGTGGCCGCCGACAATCCCGGCGCACAATGGCTCTATGCAGAGCCTGATTCATTTGAATGGGACAGCCTTCCTCAGACTGGCGGCTACGACCTGTCTGACTGGATTGACGACGGCGCTGACCAGGCCACTATTCTTGCCTCCATCGTCAACAAGGATCGGCACGAGGGTCATGATGGCAAGCCTTCGTTTGAAGAGATCATGACCACGCTTGAGCGCATGATCGGCCTTTATGGAAATGATGATCGCGTGGCCTTTGAAGGGCGGCAATGGCTGGAAAGCCATGGCCTAAAAATGCCTACGTCAGAACTGGATCGTTTGATTGGTGCCGCCAAAGGGCGTCTTGATGGCGCCCAGGAAATGGAAGTGTTGGACGCCAAGGCCATTGCCCAGTCAGAAGATGCTCGGAGCTGGACCATTGCCGGCATTTTGCCCGAAAGCAGTGTCATGCTGCTGGCTGCAGCACCAGGCTCAGGTAAAAGCACGTTGCTTTACAACTGGGCATTACATGTTGCCACTGGCCGCTCTTGGAGCAACAGACGATGCAAGAAAGGCAAAGCGGTCATTATTCAATGCGATGAGCCTGTGGTGGATGCAGCAGAGAAGCTGCAGATCATTGGCTACGACACGCCTGACTTGGAGTCTGGTAACATTAGCTTCATCGAACGCTGGCGTTTCAGCAACATCCCGCAGCTCCTGAGCCACATCAAACGGCACCGGCCTCAGTTGGTCATGATCGACAGCCTTACGGCCTGTCTGGCTGGCATGAACGTCGATCTCATCCGCTCCGATGCAGGCAATCACATTTATGAGCTTCGGGACATTGCTAATCAATACAACTGCAGTATTGTCATCCTCCACCACCTCAACAAGAGCGGAGGCATCCGCGATAGCTCTAGTTTTGAAGCCAACGTATCGGAAGTGGTGAAGCTCTATCGCCCAGAGAACAACCCCGATAGCGCTCAGTTCATTTTTGAATGGACAAAGAGCCGCTCAGGCTTAGCTGGGAAGCACTTCCTAGTGCGCAATCCAAGCAGTTATGGCTGGACATACAAAGGGCCAGTCAATGACACCAACAATGATTTGGACAGGCTTGTCAACACCATCAACAACCGTCCAGACGAGAGATTTAATCGTATGCAGGCCGCTGCAGCCATTGGTAGTTGGGACAGCACGGCCGTTGGCCGCGTCTTAGAAGTGGGCAGGCGCCAGGGGCTGATAGCCAGTTCATTCTTGGTGGGCGAAAACGATGAGCGCACAAGGCTTTATCATTCATTTGACTATGTGGAACCGGATATATCCATCCAGGAAAAACCAATCGAAGCGGAAACGCTCGACGACAACGACTGGTTCTGAACTAAGGCCCGCCTGGTTTCCACGGCAGGCCTTTTTAATGCTAATTACTACTTACGTTTGGGGTGGTATCACTCCAGATTAGGGTGATGTTATCGACGTTTTTAATAACTGCCGTTTATCAAGAATGCAGCTAACATAAAAAATACTATGTAAGGGCTTGTCCCCGATAATTGCAATGGCTTTTGAGCATCATCCGGGCCTTGCAGCCCTCCACGCAGTTATTGGCGCATCGAACGAGCCTTCCATTGAAGAAGAGTTGAAAGCCAAGACAGAATTGGAGGAGATCACAAGAGAGCTGCAAGAGGAGGGGCGCATTGAGCGCCCCAGGCGCAAAGGCTTTCGCTAGGGGACAATGCGAAAAGCGTCCATTGTTGCAAGAGATTTGGCGGCATGGGCTAAACTGGTCACGGAAAGTCCCGAGCGCATCCTGTTCCAGCATCGTTCAGGGTTAACCACCTTCTAGGAATGGCCTCCAGAGCCAGCGAAGCCCCCTAAAGGGGCGGAGCGGATCCGGCACAAGCCACAATCCCCTAGAAAAACAAACTGTTCAGGCTTGAGGAGATGATTAACATTGCGGAGGAAAAAAATCTCCATAATGACTCTCCCTCCCAAGCCTGTTGAGCAGCTTCCTTCGCTAGAACACAACGGCATAGAAATTGTGTGTCGCATCCACCATGGTTTCTCCTCTCCGGCGCGAGGGCCGCAACCAGCGGCCCGATATTTGTACGGAGTTGTAAGCCCACAGGGCGAACGGCACTGGCGTAACAATTTGCATGATATTGAGGCTCTCATCGACAGTGGCTTCAAAAGGGCAGCGGCTAGTGGTGTATCCTGAAGGCAACGTCAAGGCATCTTATGTTGCTTGATCCTCTTTCCGACAGCGAGTGGAACGAACTGTGTGCCCTCAAAAGGGCCATCGGCGATGGCCCTTCTTTCGTGGCTGCACACAAGATGGAAAGATTCACTGAATTGTTCGTAAGAACTCTGAAGGGAAAAGGAGATACAATGCGGCCAGCATTGCTTCCTCCACATGCCCAGGCCGGAGATTGAATTTAAATCTGAACAAGAAGAGCTGAAATATGGCGTAAAGGTGCTGCTTGAGGCGGGCCTTACGCCTCAGGACATCGAACGTATTCGCGAGAAATGCAAGCCTGGACAAAATATGAGCAAGGAGCTCATTGGTCTGCGGCGTTTTATGGTGCAGGAGCTATTGGCTGCTCAAATGAGCAATCGTCAGATTGCGAATATGCTGCAGGTAAGCAAAGAAACTATCAATAGTGATAGGCACCACAATCGAGAGCTTTACACGGAAAAGCTTCTGGCATCAGCAGACGTGCATCGAGCACGTCTGCTGAAAGAGCAAATGGATTTAAAAGAGAAAGCGTTAGAAGCCTTTGAAGTGAGCAAGCGCAAGAAAACTACCACTATTAGCAATGGTGGAGACGACCGCGAAGGGGCCATCATCAAGGTGGAAGAAAGCGCAGGCGACTCAGGTTTCTTAAACGTGGCCAAAAATTCTCTGGTGGAACAGGCTAAGTTGCTGGGCTTGCATGAGCTGAAACGTGAAGAAAATCAAGACAAGAGTTACAGGCAATTTCTTCAAGACCTCTCTAAAACAATTGATAAAGAAAAGGAGCACAGGAGCGCAGTCGAACTGCGCGAGAATGCCCTACCAGTAAAGGCTTCTGAAATCAGCTTTGACATCGCAGAAGAGCCTGAACTAGGCCCTGGCGGTAAGCCTTTACCAAATCTTCAGGAAGAAGACTATTGACGAACTTGGCTATGGTCGGCAGGATAATTCTGTTGCTTTTGACCATTGGCATTTTCTTTTTCCAGCGTCGAAGACTTCTTGAGGAAAACTAAAGAGGCTAAGGCTAAACAACGACCTGCCATTGAAGAGCACGTCCGCGATTACCTTGATGATCCCTACATGGTTGGTGTGAGCCCTGACCTTGCTGACACCATTACTGACCTTGTCGAAACGCACGGTGATGAGGCCTTGCGCCAGATTGCCTTGTTTTGTTTGGGCAAATGGTTTGAAGTGCATACTGGCGTTGTTCAACAATATGTCGAAAACGAAGATGTCCCCAAGGCATTGGCTTCCATCATGGACGCCACTCGCATCAGTGATTCCATCGCTCTTTTAGAAAGCGTTGGAAGCTTCAGCGGGGACGACGACTGGCGCCAAATGCTTCACGAAAGCCTCGTGAGCGCAGTTAATGATGCCATGAACCAACAGGAGTCCCGATGACGGTGCCTCTCCCTAACACCATGCGCCTATTTGTTGTAACAACAAGTCTTGGCGAAGAAATCTCATTATCAGCACCTAGCGAGCTGGAAGCTCGCACAGTTTTTATGATGCAGTTTCCCAGGAAGCGTTATGCCTCGTTGCGGGAAGTGCCTCAAGACCCGGCCATGTTTGTATAAGACCCGGCTCACCATGTATCGCTTCTGATCATGCCGTTTCGCTTCTCCACTGCTGCCGCCGGGGGCCGCCTGATGGTCGGCCCCTTGGAACTGGAATGGGGCAACACCGTTGTTCCAGGTTGCCAGTTGATGGGAGCGCCTTCCTGGGGCTGGACCACCATTTCCTGGGGGCCTTGCTCCTGGTTTCTAGGTTGAGCCATGGACACACTACCGCCCATGGTATCCATCTGTATTCCACCTGAATTGGCGGTGGAAGCAATGGCAAAAGCACAAGAGCAGCCCCCGCTGCATCCAGCTTGGGCAAAGGGACATCAACGTGGTCGCCACTTTGTTATCTCCACCAACAGCCTGGAGGATTTGAGCGAACTGGCGGACTTTGCTCGTGTGGAACTGGAAGAACCAGAAATGCCGCTATCTAAGTCAAGACGGCAGGCTTGTCAAGCCCTTCTGGATCGCACACATCGATATGCCGTCTTGGAGGCTTTGGGGGAATGCCACTGCATGGCAGTGGCTTGGAGGGACAAGCCACTTCGAGGCACTAAGGCCTCCTCCCGCATTGTTAAAGAACTTAATGAAAGCAGCAAAGGCTTGACTCGTCGCAAAAGATAGGCCATCATTCAAGCGGAACGCGAGTTCCGCCGTTTGCCTACTAACCATGTCTTCCCTTCCTTTCAAAAGCGTCAGGGCTCATAAAAGCGAGCTGGGCATTGCCGTGTTTGCCCGTGACCGTTGGAGCAATAGCCTTCCCATCATGTTGGGCAGTGAGCCTGTGGTGGACAGCACATTTCGCGTGGAATCCCTGCTTTGCTACTGCCAGGCTCTTGAATTGGCAATGCAATGCATTGAAGACCATGCGCGTGAAATCAAACCCACTCCGGCATTGTCTGATGCATTAAATGAGCTGCAAAAGCTGCAATGGCGCTTTGAAGCCATGGCAGAAGATGCTCGCCAAATGCATGCCGCCGTAGTTGAGCATATATCCTGCAGCCAGCCCGAAATGATGCAAGACTATTTATCTGCATTTACGAAGGCAGTGGGACAGGGAGACGTATAGTGCAATATAAAACTGCAGAAGGTTATTCTTTGCTGCTAACAAACTTAATGTTTGTCATTGCCAAGGCAAAAGAACCTGGCGCAAGTTCTATTGACATTGCCCAAGAGACCATTGAGGTGACGGCCGAATGGTTCGATGAAGTGCTCGACACTATGGGCATCATGCCGTCGTGTATCCCCACTCTTCTGCGTTGGCAGGCTCATTCCCATGAATACGCATTCGACAAAAGCCAAATTTCAATCGGAGACGATGAAATGGATGACAAGCCCATCTGAAGTTTTGCATGCCATGGCCAATCGCATGCAGAGACTAGAAAAGCGCCTTGCACAAGCAAGGCGCCATGAAGATGAGATTATGTTGGAACTCTACCGACGCATTAACTACATCTAACCATCGGCCCCTGACGGGGTCTTTTCGTTTGTCCATGTATGGTCACCGGGCAGTGGTTCCATGCCCACATCCCAAGTGTCGTAATCGTCATCGTTGCGAGGGTCTGATTGTTGACTTGTTTGTAGCCAGAAGGCTACACGTCGTTTCCCCCCTTCCTGACGCGATTTCATGCAGCATTTTGTAGGGCGCCCACATTATGGCCCCTTTTAAATCTGAGCGCAAAAAAAGGGGCAATGCCCCCTTTTTTTATTAGGCGTGGCCTCCGATGAGCAATTTTAACCTTTAGGAGCAGAGCTCAACTTAAGGGACAGTGCGCCTCTGAGGCCCATGCGTGCCTTGGCTTGGTCGCAACGACCGCGCCTCACACTGTCTCGCCCGTCCACCCTTACGGCTCGCCTGACGACAAGGGCAGCGATTAAGCCACCAGGACCGACCACGCGAATAATCTTAGCACCATGTTGCCCTGTCATCAACTTGAAATCTAAGCAAATCTTTACAAACCTTGCAAATCCTCTGTGATGTGGGCGAGAATCGAGGAGCCAATGCCTGGAGACAAGCTTGGGCCTCTGGAGTTATCCCCCTTTTGATTAATGCATCGTTTTTTAATCCCATTCCTGCTGCTCGGCTCTACCATCCCAGCCCGAGCGGCATCGCTTCAATGCGGCCATGCAAGCCATTACGGCATTGGCGACGGCTATCACGGACAGCGCACTGCCAGTGGCCATCGTTTCAATGCTTACGGCCTCACTGCTGCCCATCCATCGCTACCACTGGGCTCCAAAGTCATCGTAAAGAATCGTGACAATGGTAGAACCGTAGTGGTGACCATCAATGATCGCGGTCCTTATGCTCACGGGCGCATCCTTGATCTGTCATACGGCAGCTTCTCCAAGATTGCATCACCAGGGCAGGGGACTGCCCGCATCTGCCTCTCGCGCATCTAACCATGGCTTCTCCGCTCCTTAACGCCGCTTTCCTGGCGGCATCCATCGGACTGGGCGTGTTTGCTCTTGTAGCCGGCCCTGAAGTGCAGCCCAATCACGTTGGCCTGGCCGAATGCCGGCAGCTCCACCCTGAACGCTACTGCCGCATTGCTAACGGCTTCCCAGTGAAGCCCCTGAAGTAGTAGCCTTCTCCTGGAATGTTCAAGGCCCCTTGACAGGGGCCTTTTTTATTGCAATGATGGGCGGAGCTCGCGAGAGCTGTCCTCTGTGTAAAAAAACCAATGACCGTCGCAAGCAAGCATTTCCGCGTCAGCAAGAAGGCTGCTGAAGCCCTGGGCGTCACCGTGCTCAACGTGATGCAGCATTGCGTGATCGTGCGCACCCGCAAGGGGCCCCGCTTCATGAGCCGCAAGAAATTTGATGTGTGGGAGCAGGAGCAGCGTGCCCATAAGGCACGCAAATGCCACGTTCGCTACCTGGCGAACAATGTGTGGATGGTGCTGGATCCCGCCACGCCCACTGATGCCCACACTGTCATCCGCACTGGCGCTCAAGCCAAGAACATCGAAGGCAAGTGGAGCTGCACTTGCACTGATGCCCACTTCATGCTGGAGCGGGGCCAGGAGCCTTGCTGCAAGCACATCCTTGCCGCCCACATGCAACTTGCAATGGGGCATTGATAGGGCTGGGCTGGGCTTCACGAGGCCCAGCCCTCACCGCCTGCTCCGTGGCGGCGCCTCATGAAAAATCATTGGGCGCCCTCAGCATAGCGTGTGCCAATCCAATCACCGGCCACTTTGCTTGCATCGTGCCCTGATTTCGCCTACCTTATGTCTTGTTCGGGGCGCGAGCCTCATCCCCCTCCATTACCATGCATCGCCCTTACGAAGGCCATCGCGAGAGCCCTTATCTCGCCAAGCTTGAAGCAGACCGCCAAGCTCAACACTGGGGCTATGGCGTGCGCAAATATCATATGGCCAATGGTTCTATCAAATGGGAGGCCTACACCTGGGAGCGCGTTACAGAGCTCATGGTCACCTCCACGCCCATCAGCGACCTGTTTGACCACCAGTGGGAAGCAGAGCATTTTTTTGATCTCCTGAAAAACCGTTGATAGCCATGACCACCATCCCTACCATCCATCTCAACGGCACTGGAGCCATCACTTTGCGCGATGAATATATGGCTGCTTACACGGCCATCAACAGCGCAATCAGCATGCTGCTTGCCGCCACTTGCAACGCTCGCGACTTCTACCCCCAAGGCTCTGATGCTTATTACAAAGCTCGCGATGAGCGCGTCGAAGCCGTTTCTAAGCTTCGTGAAGCCCATGCCTATGTGGGGGAAATTCTGATGGGCATCGCCGATCAAATGCCATGAACAATCAGCGTCCTCCTCAGCCCGTGTTCACCATCATCTTGGAAATGTCCACCATAGGCCGTCGTCCTTCTGTAACAAAGCGTTTCAGTATTGCAGCACCCGATGAAAAGACTGCTCTCATGAAAGCATTCATCCATGCAAAAGCTGGTAGTCGATGCAAAGTGCTAGACCATCGCGTCACTCAACAACCTGCCGTTTATTGGTAGGAACAATGCAACACGGAACAAAAACGCTCTCGCTAACTATTAATCAGCGCAATCTATATATGTACTTTTTAGCGCATTGCAAAAATAATCAAAACACTCCTTGTTTTGTTCCTAAATTGCCCGTTCAAGGCAATAGTAAAGCCGACTATATTCGCTGCATCAAAGCATGCGAAGAAAAGGGCTTATTTATTGTTGATAGAAGCGCTGATAATTACACTGGCTGGATCATGATGCCAGTTACCACATAAATATATATACGGCATATATATCACGTTCGTTCTTTCTTTCGCATTGAATCATGCATTACATCTGCAACTACAACAGCAATGGCCCTTACTTCGGATCCACTCAGGCGATTTTTCAGGCCGCTCGCCTGAAGGAGCTCATCTTTCACGTCAGGCTATGCATGGAAGAGGGGGACTACCAGATAGGCGTATTTGACGATGACGGGAAATGCAAAGGCATTTGGGTGGACGAGAGCGAGCCCGAGCCCGATGGCGAGGGCGACTGGCAGCTCCCTAAGCCCGCATATAGGCTCTATCGCTTAGGAGAAATGAGCGATACCCTCTGGCGCCTACACCTCAGCAAATTTAAGAAACCATGATCCTCATTGATTTCTTCTCTAGTGCTGCCTGCAAAGGCACTGAATTGATTGAAGGCTGGTATTTTTATGACGATGCAGATGAACGTGTGATAGGAGGGCCATATGACGACGAACAAGCGGCCATCAAGGCCGCGTTTGATGGCCATGGCTGGTAAAAGCCAAAGGACTCAAGAGAATGCGGTAATATGCTTTCCAGCTAAAAGGCCCGGCTCAAGCCGGGCCGGGGACTCACCAGAAGCCGGTAATGGGGATTCACTGAAAAATGGTAAGGGGACTTACGAGATCGCGGTAATATAGAAGCGCTTGAAAAGGGCGTTTTCGGGCCTTGTTGCGACCCATTCTCAATAGCAAGCTAGTACAAATGTACTGTAGTACAAATGTACTACCTAGTACAAATGTTCGCTAGTACAAATGTACTACTCTGGGCTTATTGAGAATGAGAATCATTATCAATAGTACAAATGTACCATTCTGGGGCTAGTTGCAATTGATTCTCAATTGCAAGCCCTGGGGGCAAGTGTGAAGAGTTGTGACAATCCGGCCGGGAGGCCGCTCCTCGGCCTTCTCCGTTGCTACTGTTGCGCAGAGGCGAGCGATCGTCTCTGTTCTGTGCTCTGTCTGCCATGCTCGCGCCTTCTCTGCGCTCCCCTTCCTTCCCTCCTCTTGAGGAGCCCCTCGCCGCTCTCTCCTCTCTCCCATGGGAGCGGATCGCCTCCGAGGCTCTCGAGGCGCTCCTTTTCTCTCTGGCTCTCTGCCATGCTCTCGCCTCTCGCCTCTGGCAAGAGCGAGGCCGGCTCTCTCCCCTCCTTCGCTCTGTTGCTGCTCTCCTCGAGCGCCTCGCCGCTTCTCTGCCCGAGCCGCTCTCAGAGGCCTCCCCTCGCGCTCTGTTGATCGAGGCGCTCTCTCAAGCTGGCGAGAGCCCCTACTCCCTCGCGAAGGCCTCCCGCTCCGCTCTGCTCAAGCGAGCCTCTCGCCTCGGCCTCCTCTGAGGCTATGATCCCCGGAAGGCCGCGAGGCCTCCCCTCCCCCTCCTCTCTGCTCTGCTGATCATGCTGCGCTCTGCTCTGTTCGCTCTGGCTCTCCTGTCGGCTCCCGCTCTCGCCTCCCCCCTAGTGGTGGCTCCTTTTGAGCCTATGGTGCGCCTCGAGGCCTTCCCCCATCTCTCCCCCTCTCGCTTCTCGACCGTCTCCCATTGTCTCGCCGCTGCCGGCTCTGAGCTCTCGCTGATCACTGACGACGAGCTCGAGACGGTCGAGGCCTGTCTCCTCGATCACACCTAAGGAGCGCGAGCTCCTCTCCCCCTCTCTCTTTCCTCCCATGGCGGCCTTCTCTTCTCTGTCTCTCTCTCAGCAGCTTGCCCACCTAGTCACTCAGTACGACATACGGCAAGCCCGGAGGCGTTACCACAACCCTCACGCTCTCGCTCTTTATCTCAAGGCCGCCGATCGAGCCGCTTCTCTGGTGGCAGACGGCTTGCCTCTCTCTGAGGCTCTGGCTCTCTGTTTTAATGATCGCCTTCTCGCTTCGCTGCAGCGTTCTCTCTCCCTCCTCTCCCATGGCTCAGCCTCTCTCTCCCCCTGAGCTTGCCGCTCTGCTCTCTGCAGTAGAGAGCGAAGGCCGCCAGCTCTCCCCCTCTGAGCTCGAGGCCGTGCTCGCGCTCCCTCCCCTTCGCCGTCTCTCTCCTGAGGAGAAGCGCCTCGAGACAATCGAGCGCCTTCTCCCTCGCCTCTCTGGTGAGGCCGAGGAGCGCCTCCTCCTTGAGAGGCGCTCCCTCCTTCGCCGTCTCCATAGCGTCCCGCTCTCAATCGAGCTCCCCCTCTCTGTTCGCTCTGCTGATCTCTCCTCCTCCTCCTCCCATGCTCTCCCCCTCTGAGGCCTTCCTCTCCTCTGTCCCTTCGCTCGCTCGAGCCATGCTCCCGGCTCCTTCCTCCTCTCCCTCCTATGTGAGAGCTCTTCTCCTTGATCGAGCCGAGGAGCTCGGCCTCTCCCCCTGTGGCCTCCCCTTCGTGCTCGAGGAGCTCGCTCGATGGCTCCCCTCTGCCACAATCGAGGCCTTCCTCTCTGATCTCGAGGAGCTCCTCGCGGATTGTGAAGGATTGTGACAATCCGAGGGGGAGGCTCTGGCCTCCCCCTTCTCTTCGCTTACCATTGCGCACAGAGGCGAGCGATCGTCTCTGTTGTTTGCTCTGTTGATCATGCTCCGCTCTGTTCGCGCCTTCGCTCCTACGTTCGCGCTCCTCTCGGGGACAGCGCTCTTCGGCCTCTGTTGCTTCACCTATGGGAAGGGAATCGTCTCGGCTCCCTCCCCCGAGGAGGCCGCTCCCTTCGCCGTCCCCTTCGTTCTCTGCGCTGCTGCTGCAGGTACCTCCCTGGCTATTGCAGGCGCTGCAGCTTGTGATGCTGCAGAGAAGCTCTCCCGCTCCTGATCCCCTGGCCTCCCCTCTCAAAGGGGGAGGCCTTCTCTTTGTCTGCTCTCTCCTCTTCTCTGTTGATCATGGCTCCCGCTCTCCTGGCTCCTCCTGCTCCTCTCAAGTTCTCCCGCTCTCCTCGTCTCCCTGAGGAGCTCCGCTCCTTCCTCGATCGCTTCTCTCTCTCCCTAGATAGCCTCCTCACTTATGGGAGCGCTAACGCGAAGCTGGCGAAGGGAAGCGGCCTCGCCTTCTCTGCGCTCCTGCATCTCCTCCCCTCGCGCTCCCTGGCTCGCGCTCTGTCCCCTTCTCTTCCTGGCTCTGTTGCCGTGAGGGGAGAGCTCCCCGGCCTTCGTGAGCTCGCCGATCGCGAAGGCCTCACGGCTCGCGCTCTCCTCTTTAATGCCTGCCCGTTCTCCACTGAGAGCTGCCGTGATCTCTGCCTCGCCTTCTCTGGCCATGGTGGGCTCTCTGTCTCTGTGGCCTCCTGCCGTGCTCGCCGCTCTCTCGCGCTCCTCGCCGATCGGGAGGCCTTCGCTCGCTGCCTCCTATGGGCGGCCGGCCTCTCCTACCGGAAGGCTCGCCGCCTCGGCCTCCCCTTCGCTCTGAGACTGAATGGCACTCAGGAGCTCCCGTGGACAGAGCTCTGGCTCGCCGCTCGCATCTCTTCAGAGGAGGCCGAGGCTCTCTCTTCTCTGTTTGGCTCTCCCGTCTCCCCCGGCTCTCGCACTGTTCCCGAGGCTCTCGCCTCTGTCCCCTTCCTCTCTCTCTACGATTATGCGAAGGCGCCTCTGTTCGGCCGCTCTGGCCTCCTTGCTATGCGAGCGGCCGGCATCCATACCACGGCGTCCTTCGCCGCTGATCAGGAGAGAGCCTCCTCTCGCGCAATCGATGCGGCAGAGGCGGGCTTCTCTGTGGCCGTGCCGATCCTCCTCCCTAAGGGAGAGCCTCTCCCTGCCTCGCTCCTTCTTCGCGATCAACACGGCAGAGAGGCGCTCCTGCAGTGCATCGATGGAGACGCTAACGATCTCAGGATGCTCGATCCGTCTCCCGCTCTTGGCTTCTCCGGCCTCGCCGTTCTCCTTCGCCTCAAGCGCTCCCGAGGCGCCTCCCCTGCGAGCGCCTCTCGCTTCGCGCTTCCCCTTGGCTCTGGCTCCTGGCAGGCTCTGCCAGATGGCGGCTCCTTTGCCTTCTCTCGCATTTGAGCCCCTCCCCCTCCCCCTCCCCCTCCTGCTCTGCCATGGCCTCCCCCTCCTCTCGTCTCCCCCTCGCTCCCGTTCTCTCTGCCTCAGGCGCTCGCCTCGGCTCCGTCTCCTCTCTCCCCGATGGCTCCCCTGATCCTCTCCTCGCCTCTGTTCTCCTCTCCTATGTGGAGAGGCTCTCTAAGGAGGAGCGCTCTCGAGAGCTCGCTCGCGAGGCCTTCGCCAGAGGAGAGCGCCTCCCGGCCTCCTCTGTCTGGTGTATCTCCGACAGAGACTAAGGAGAGCCCCTCCCATGGCTCGCGCCTTCCTCCTCCCCTCTCGCTCCTCCCTCTCCCTCCTCCTCCTCTCTCGCTCCTCTCCTCCCCTTCCCTTCCTCTGTTCCTTCTCCTCTTGGCGATCCCGCGAGGCCGGATGGCTCGGCCTCCTCTCCCTTCGCCTCCCTGGCCTCTGGCTTCTCTGGCTCCGCTCTCTCCCCTCCCCTGAGAAGCTCTCCCGGCTCGGCCTCAGAGGCCTGCCATAGCCTCTCCTCGCCTCCTCTCAGCCCCTCCCGAGCCCCTCTCTCGAGCCCGCTTCCCTCCCTAGGTTGGCGGGCTCCTTTGTGCTCGCTTCTCTGTTTGCGTCTCGCTTTTCTCACGGTTAGGGGGAAAGCCGCCCAGTTTTTCCACAGGCCTGTGGAAAACTCTGTTTGTTGCGATTTCGTAACATTAAAACCCCTGATGGGGACTGGCTTTTGCTATAAACCGTGCTAATAGTACAAATGTACCACAGCGCAGTAGTACGGGCGTACTAGCCGCAAGGGGCGGGCATACCCCTCCGAAAAGTGGGGCCATTTTTCATCTAGTTTTTTCCTTTATGCATCAGTGCATAACTCTTGGCAGGTGAGCTGCATCTTCAATGCAGCGAGACGACGACCCATTTGAATGAGTTCTTGTTCAGTGGCATCACGCTTGATGGCATTGGCTCGATGAGAGACGATGATGACATTGCCTTTGACATAGCCCTTTGCATTGTCTATGCGATCAAGGGAGGGGCTATTGGGGAAGGGGCGATTAGTAATGCCAGTGCCATATTGAGAATGCCAACGGAATTCAATGTCAAGATAGGGACATGATGGGGTGAGGATGCTTTCTAAGTAGAGAGCATCAATATTGTGATCAAGGTTTTTCTTTTTAGCTCGTCTTTTCGCATCCGAGACCATTTGCGAAAGTTGAGTGGAGCGAGGATTGCGGCGTTTTGAGGCTGCTTTGGTGTTGTTATTACAGGAACCACATTGAGAGGAGAGGCCTGAGGGAGTTGAGGCATCTTTATGGAAGGAGGAAATGTGCTTGGTGGCTCCACATTTTGAGCATTGCTTAAAGGAAGAAGACACAAGAAGCGGAAAGCTGAACAGAGCATAGTCACAGTGTTTAGAAATGCAAGCTTGCTATGGCGAATCAAGGCCCCAAAGGGCCGCAGATGAGCCATATGGCGAAGCTTCGTTCAGAGCTTTCCCTTCAGAATTTTCCAGCTTAAAGAGCGGCCTAAAGCCGCTCTTTCTTATTGCCAAAGTCAGTCCTTTTCTTTTGCATTGTTCTTTCAAAAAAGCGGCCCCCTAAGGGCCGCTTTATGAGAAAACTAGATTGTTTTTCTTGATTTTTATCTGTTCTGGCCGTTGCACATAGTTTCCCCCTGCATTGACCAGAGAACGGGAGCGTCGCCGCTTTGGGCGGCTCCTTGAACTGGAAGGACATTTGCCAGTCCTAAGCTGGAACTTGCTGGATGTCAGGTTGTGCCAGAGGGGCTCGTCGCTTGAGGCTCCTCGCTGGGCTCTGGACATCCAGGGCATGCTGGCAGTTCTGGAAGGCGACGCGGGAATTGAATCGTATTCAGAACGGCCGTTGCACAATGCCTAGCATAACGTGACCTGTGGCTCCATTTGAGGCATTTCTGGTATAGCAGCGAGCATTTTGGCTAAATTTTCCATATTTTTTTAAAAATTCTTTATGAAAGCAAGGACAGCGCGAAGAAAGTAACAAGAACTACTTGCGCAAGTTGTTGCTATCTTTAGCGTGAATGGATTCTTTTCGCATTGTCCTCATGTTTGACAATCTTCCAGAGCCTTTCGTGGCAGGAACCATCAAACTATGGCCTGTGCATAGTCGTTCAGATATGAAATGGTTTATTGCTTATGAAGGACATCCATACTATTTCCGCACAAAAAATGAAGCCCTCCTTTTTGTTCGTGACAGACAGTCCATCGAAGACGGCGACATGTTGTGCGATTAGGAAAAAAAAAGATTAAGGAGCCCTGAGCCGTAGCTAAGCTTGATGGCGTTGCAGAGCCGCCCTTAAGGGCGGCTCTTTCGTCTTCTTTCACATTGACAATGGCTGAGAAAATTGCCCGCACAGGGCGGGTGCAGAGCTGGATTGATGAGCCGTCTGGGCGCCTGCCCGTGAGCTGCACAGTATTCACCGTTCAGGATTCCATGGAAGGGGAAGACGGCATTGAGGCCTCCTGGCGTTTTGTGAGCCATGGTCTGCGGAATGGTGCAGGCGTGGCTGTCCATCTATCAGAGCTGCGCCCCAAGGGCGCAGAGAACGGCAAGGGCCTGGTAGCAAGTGGCCCTGTGAGCTTTGGTAAGATTTATTCCACATTGAATGAAATCTTGCGACGGGGCGGGCGATACAAGAATGGTGCAATTGTCCTTCATATTGATTACACGCATGATGATGCCCTTGAATTTATCAATGCATCGCGCCAAGAGCTTCCGTGGGTGAAGCGTTGCGTCAATGTGGACGAAAGGCTTTTTGAGAATGCTTCTCCAGAGCTAATTGAGGCGATGCTTAAGGGCATCGCCTCGGGCGACATCTGGCTGAACAAAATTCGTTACGACGACAAGGGTGAACGCATTCGTGCCAATGTCTGCTTGGAAGTGTATTTGCCGCATCGTGGCACTTGTTTGTTACAGCACGTCAATATGGGCGCTTGCCGCATCGAAGACCTTGAAAGCGCTTTCACTGAAGGCATGCTGCAGCTCTGTGAGCTGCATGCTGGTACTGGCGTAGGCGACACTGGCGAATACTTACCGCCTGCTGTTGATAGACAAGTGGGGCTTGGCATGCTGGGCCTGGCTAATTTCCTGGCACAGGAAGGCATTTCGTATGAGGATTTTGGCAAAGCGCTTGAAGCGCTTGCTGATGAAGACCATGAGCCATGGACTCATTGTTGGGCTGGTACTAAGGCTGGTGACGCTGTAGCAGCGCTTAGCAATGCCATTTGGGTTGCTCGCACCATTGCTATTGAGCACAATATGGAGAGGGCCTTTTGCATTGCTCCCACCGCATCATGCTCCTATCGTTATCTTGACCTCAATGGCTTTACTACCACGCCCGAAATCGCACCTCCTATTAGCCGGCTTGTTGATAGGGATAGTGGTACATTTGGAGTGGAGAGTTTTGATTATGGAAACATTGAAACTGCGGCAGATGTTGGTTGGGATAATTACAGGCGGGTGGCTGATGGTGTGGTTGCTTTGTATCAGCGCACTGGCTTATTTCATGGATATAGTTTTAATTCATGGAGTGATGTGGTTGTCTATGACGAAGCTTTCCTTCGGGATTGGCTAGCATCTCCTCAGACGAGCCTCTACTATTCGTTGCAAGTCTTACCGGACACGCAGCGCAAAGACGACGCCTACGCGGCGCTGGATGACGACTTCAAGAGCATGTTTGGGCTGGACGGCGAGTCTGAGTCTGATCAGAGTTCTGCGGCCTGTGATCTAGAGGCTGGATTCTGTAGTGCCTGCGCGGAATAAAGGAATCATTCCTCCCGCATTGCAAAAGAAAAGGGGAGCGAAAGCTCCCCTTCGTTCTCCTTACACCTCAAGACCTTATCACGAACATGACCAGCGCAGTGAAGAGCCCTTATACCAACATGATCGAGAAGAAACGGCCTTGGCAGGCCGTTCCCGTGGATAAAGGATCCGTCATTTCCGGCAGTGAAGAGACCGTTTTTCGTGCATTGGCGCTCCGTCATTTGGAACTGCCGGTGAAGGATTTTCTGCAGCAAGGGCTAGAGCGTGACCTGCCTCGCACTCCTGGAGTGGTTGAAGCGCTGCTTCATAACCAGGCAGACGAAGAGCGGCATGATCAGGCTTTGAACTATGTGGTGGCTGCCCATGGCAGCGACGAAAAGGCCGAGAAGGAAGTGCTGCATATCCTGAAGGCATGGAAAGAGCATCCTGCCCATCCCATTTTGAAAGCTTCTGTGCTGGAGCGTTCAATTTTCTTTGTAATTCTGCCGTTCTTTCGTTTCAACGGGGACATTGGCATGCGCACCGTGAGTGCTGACATCTCCAGAGACGAAATCAGTCATGTGGGTATTCACTCGCTGATTGCAAAAGAACTGGGAGAGGGTGCTGGTCAGAGCCTGAATAAGTTGCGTCGCGCTACGGCACTGTGGATTTTTGACAAGCTTGGTGCTAGCGAAAACAAATGGCTGGACAAGGACTTTTGGCTGCGTCAAAGTGACAATTTGTTTGAGCGGGGCAAGGCAGAAGAGCTATCTGATACACAGCGAAGCCGGATGCCAGCGTTTTTTGAGGCTCCCAACACATCGCTCCCTTCTTACGGGCGTACTTGAGCTATAGTTTTCAGCGATCAAGGGCAAGCCTCTGAAACGAATAGCCTTGGCTAATCGCTTCACGCCTGTTCTGTCATCCCGCTCTGTTTCGACATCGGGCTAAGTCCTGGGAGACCAGGCCGACGGGTTGATCACCGTTGACGGGGTGCGCGTTGGGCAGATAGCCCAGAAGGCGGCCTCACGTAGCGGAATAGAGCAGCTTGGTAGCTCGCCAGGTTCATACCCTGGAGGCCGCAGGTTCAAATCCTGCTTCCGCCATTCTTTTCTTGGACGATGAGCCTCTTCATCACATCCGACACTCACTTCGGACACGCCAAGATCCTTAGTTTTATCGACCAAGCAGGGGAGCCGCTGAGGCCTGGCTTCGCATCGCTCGATCACATGCATGATGAGCTCGTGCGGCGCTGGAACAGCGTGGTGCATAACACGGACACTGTCTACCACCTTGGAGACGTGGCCATTTCTCGTTCAGGCTTAAAAGTGCTAGAGAGACTAAATGGCAGAAAAATTTTGATCAGGGGCAATCATGACATCTTCAAGATGTGTGATTATGCGCAGTATTTTGACGACATCAGGGGTTGTCATCATCGTGACGGCTTGATGTTTAGTCACGTCCCTCTACATCGTGATTCTTTCACGTCAGAAAGATACAAAGGCAATGTGCATGGCCACTTGCATAAATATGTTGTCGAATACAAAGGCAATCCCGACCCCTTGTATTTCAATGCATGCGTGGAAAGAAATGATTTCACGCCAGTGCCATGGGAGAAAGTGAGAGCATATTTCGGGCTATAGTTTGCATAAATGGCGCCCCTGATGGGGCGCTTTCGCATCGTGCGAACCAATGGACAGGGCGGCTCTCCCTCGTGTAGAGGGACAGGGCGGTGAGGGTTCGATTCCTTCCGATGCGCTGAATGGTGGACTCAATCCCAGGCGCACGTTTAACACGCCCATTCGAGAGCCTTGGAATGCGCCCATTCACAATATGCTCAAGGCCATTGACAATCATATGGGCCTCTATTTAAAGGACGGCAATGTGTGGCACCTGGAGAAGGCCGATATGTTGCGGCAATACCTGCGCGAGCTAAAGTCTTGGATTCACGAACAGGAAGGCAAGTGAGCTGGCGACTGTAAGCAAAAGCGTTGGGCGAGAAGGCTGGAAGGAATAAAAAAGAAGCAGGCGTTATTGCTTTAATCAGAACTATCATTCTTTTCTCATACATTGCCATCAATATGTTCATTGTGGCTGGCGTGACTAGACACTGAGAAAAAGAAATTCTGATCAATCCATCATGTGCTATAGTGTCGAAGCATTTATCCTTGCGATGTTCACTCTTAATCTCTCAAGCGCAAATCAAGAAATCTGGAACCAGTTTTACCTTTACACAAAACAAGGTTCCAGAAATGAGTTGGTCTCAATAATCCCTCAGGGATTTACTTCGCCAATTTACTTGCGTCGAGCAACTAGCGATATCGACAACTTTATTCAAATTTATCTGCGTAAAGAGTATGAATTTCTTCCAGAACAACCTAAGACAATTTTAGATCTTGGGGGTTATATTGGTCTGGCGAGCACTTACCTAGCACATAAGTATCCAAATGCCAGAATTGCCCTGGTGGAACCAGATCCTGATAATTACATAATTGCCAAATTAAACTCACGCCAGTTCGACAATATTGAATGTATTAATGTTGGCGTTTGGTCTAAGGCGTGTGATCTCACAATCTCGGCAAAGGTTGGTGGAGATTGGGGCACCATGGTTCGTGAGGTGTCAGAAGGCGAGGGAGTGTCGCCAAAAATAAAGGCGATGTCTGTTATCGATATTATGAATTTTGCGAATATGGAATACATCGACTTTTTAAAGATTGATATTGAGGGATCTGAAAAGGAAATTTTCTCTCACTCTTATTCTAAAGAATGGATCAGAAAATCTAAAGTAATCTCGTGCGAGTTACATGATCGAATGGTTGAAGGATGTGGTGACGCCTTTCATAATGCCATAAATGGTGAAGGATTTACACATGGCAAACATGGTGAGTTCGACTATTATATTAGAAATTCACTCCATCCTTCGAGAAGCACTTCAGAAACCAATTGCTTGACGCCATGAGTAGCAGTCGTTAGTCAACTCACCAGTCAACTCCCAACCCCCTTCCAGTTCCTACGCTGCTTCCACGATTGTGTGAAAAAAAGGCCCGCCAAAGCGGGCCTTTGTGTTCAGAACCAATGATTCTTCGGATTGTATGCCACGCCTCGATAAACAAGAGTGGCCGCTTGGGCTTCACGTAAACGTGCAGCCTTCTCAAGCTGTTGCTTGATGAGAGCAAGAGGGTTCATGGTTGTTCTCCATGATGCTGGCCCCGTTCCGTGCCAGCGAGTCATGCGCCCCTAGTGGGGTGAACGTAATTTCACTCTATCAAGCCTCCTGTCGGAATCGAACCAACGGCCGGCAGTTTACAAAACTGCTGCTCTACCGCTGAGCTAAAGAGGCAAGGTGGCAGGGTTACTTCGCTTTAGAAGATCAACGGGTGCGGCCCGTGCCCTGCCGGCTTCATCGTCGCTCCTGGTGGGGCGACAGCAGAGAGAGCTTCCACCCTCTCACTGCCAAAGAGGTGCCTGATCACCTCTGAAACCACCGGGCGCCCAGTGGTTTGCATCGCGAATGCTTGAAAACTATAGGGCAAATATCAGGGAATGTGGCTTATTGGTTGGCTTTGGAGAATGACCGGTATCTGGCAGCTATTGGCGCCATGCCGAATACACCATGCCGCATTGTTCTGTGATCTGGCGATAGTGGTGACGGCTTTTTCAGGCTAGTCCAATTTTCATCGCTGGTAAAAATTGGCATGTGTTGAAAATTACACTATTCGGCCTTATGTTCTATCTTGAGCTGTTGAAGCAGCTTTGTAAGTTTTGGCAATAGGAAAGGCTTGTAGAAGTGTTCTGCATGCAGAAGCTGAAGGGCCGTTTGGCGATCTCCCTCAAGTAATGCAACGAGAAATAATGCCTCTTGGTATGAGAGTTCAAGCACGGCTCTGTGTCATGGTCATAGTAAATTTGATCACATACTAACCATTGTCACAGGAAATTCTCCAGCCAGTTTGCTTCGTCATCTTGATTGGCCGCATGAATAGCTGCTGCTAATGCAAACGCATGGTCATCAATGCCAGTTTGCTTGCCCCCCGTCACAGTCCATTGTCCACCAGCCCTGTAAACAACAGTGAGGTTTTTAATTTCGCTAACTGCTTTCTCGTGGTTATAGATATTGATTTGCCCCGCATTGAACAATTCCCTCATTTTTGAGAAAGCCTTGATCTTGGAATTGATAGTCCAGGTGAGCTCTTCGATGGGGAAGTTGCCTGACAGCGCCTGGATTGTGCCAGCACTGTTGTACTGGTCCATCACAATCTTGTCAAATAAATAAAGCTTATGCTGCTCTTGTATCCAATCTTCCACCGCATTGATATTCACTTCTTTCCGGCCATTGATTTCAAAGTCAGCAAGGAAGGTGTGAAATTTATCAACAACTAGCACCCCACCTTCAAAATGCACGATACAGGCAGTGTAATTATCACGGCCCACCCCACCGCGAGCGGGGTCCAGGGCCAGAACATAGGTTCCAACAAATTGTTCGCGAGGTGGAAGAACACTCCGTCCGTTATCAATACAGGCATCAACAACGTCACTTGAAATAAGAGCGGAAAGGTTGGTGGAAAACTGAGCTCCATACTCCACCTTAAACTTATCTGGATCGCGCTCTTTTTCCATTGCGAGAAAATCCTCGCTAATGGCAGGGTTCATCTCCCATGTTGGGAGGTTGATGGCTTGAAGATAGGGGAAGCGGCCTGAAGCCGCTTCTTTGAAGTGCTGGTAGAAGAGGCCATCTGTTAGCCAGGGGGAAGAGAGCTCAAGGATTTTGCCGTCTTTACCGAACTGGGCAACGGCAGGGCTAAGAGCTTGGTAGATGCCATTGGCACCAGAGTTGGCATCACCATCTACGGCGAAGGCAAGCTCATCAAATACGCAGGCGCAACAGGCAAGACCACGAGCGGCGCGGCCCGATGTGGGAATCGCCTTGAACACACATCCATTGCTGATTTCTAATTGATCAGCGGTTTCTCTGACGATTTCTTGAGCGAAGGGACTGTCGAGGATGAGCTGGCGAATGTTATTAAGAGCAATGCGGCTCTGATCTTGACTGTTGGCCACAGTCAACACGTACCAACGCTCTCCTTTTCTTACTTTCTTTTTGTAACGGTCTTCTAAAACGAAGGCAATATAAACGCAAGCAACGGCAGCCATGAGCGTCTTGCCACTGCGTCGCCCGAGGGCCCATGTTGCCTGGGTATAGCCACCTTCAAAAAAATTATCAAGAATTTCTGCTTGCTTTGGATAGAGCTCTAGTTGAAGGGCGTGTTTAGCAAAGTCTGAGCATCTAAGCATTGCTTGAGTTCCGCCATGGGGCGGAGAGCTTCTTTAGGGACGAAATAAGAAATGCGACCGGGAACATGACTTCTCTTCCATTGTTCCTGTTTTGCATCGTGCGCTTTAATCCAGCCCTGTAGGCGAATTTCTCGAGATTCAATGGTGACCAATACCAGGGTCTTTTCGGGGCTTTCGTTAAGGAAGCACGCCAAATCATAGTAATGCTTGGCTCTTGTTTTTACGTCAATGTTAGGCGGGAGGTCGTAGCTGCCCCGCACGGCTTCTTTTTCTTGAAAGACGTGTTGCTTGAGGCCGAGATAGGAGGCCACTGCCATTTCGCCACCAGCGCCCAAGATGTGGACGCGGAGTGCATCATGTCCGTCTGTGGGGCCTCGATCACGGCCCACCTTGCCCTGCGCGACGTTCACATTTTGCCGGCGTTCGCCTTCTGCAATAGAGAGAGCCCTTTCCGACGGGCTGAGTTTCCAGACAAGGTGCGACACAAGGTGTGCCTATCACAGTTAACACACCAATGTACCTAGTTCTAGAATGAATGCAACATCAGCGTTTTTTATGCGTGGCGGAAGTTACACAAGGTGAGACAAACCTTGGCCATTTCAATGAGGCCGGCATTCGCTCCGATGGGCTGCAGAACGTCTTCACCGGCATGGGCACAAGCCGGGACAAGACCACCCGCACTACTGTCAAGCCCGTCACGTTTATGAGCCACACGGAGCTGGAGGGCTTGTATGCCCACTGGCTAATGCGGCGTGTGGTGGATTTAGTAGCTGATGAGGCCACCCGTGAAGGCTTTGAGATTTTGTTTGGCGGAGAGGGCGTAAATGCCGAGACACTCAGTGGCGTTGAGCAAGCCATTGAAGATCTCAACATCCTGCCGTTCTTCAATGAAGCAGCCAAGACAAGCCGCCTTTATGGCGGCAGTTGCCTGCTTCTTTACATCGATGACGGACGCCCGGCAAATATGCCAGTGGACCGAAATAACATCCGCGCTGTGGAGGGTATGGAATGTTTAGATCGTCATCAGATTGCCCCGGTGATCAGCGAGGAGAGCTTATATGACTATGCCAAGGCAACGTACTACCAGATTATTTCTGGTGATTTGATCCAAAAACCAAATCTCACCATCATTCACAAAGATCGCTTGCTGCGGTTCGATGGCATTTGGTTACCGTATCGCGTGCGTCAGGAGAACTATGGCTGGGGCATGAGTGTGCTGCAAAGCGTGTTTGAAAGCTTCAAGCACTACTACAGCGGCACGGCCTCCATGGCCACATTGCTCACTGAATTTGACATCTTTGTCCACAAAGTGAGAGGCCTTGCATCGATGCTGGCCGCTGGCAAAGAAGGGCAAGTGCGAGACCGCTTGCAATTGAATGACATGAGCAAAAGCATCTATCGCGGCTACGCGATTGATGCGGAAAAAGAAGAACTTGCGTTTGTTAGCCGGCAATTTGGTGGCGTCAGTGAAATCCTTGAGAAACTGCGCATTGATGTGATTGCTGCTGCGGGCATTCCTCATACGCTTTTGTTTGGACAGTCGCCGTCTGGTCTTGGTGCAACGGGCCGTTCGGAGGAGCGTGACTTTGCCAAGACTTGCCACCACTATCAAGAGGCAAGCTTCCGTAAGCCGCTGAACAAGCTGATGGAATACATCATGCTGAGCAAGCAGGGGCCGACAAATGGAAGAATGCCGGACAACTGGCGCGTGAGTTTTAAGCCGCTGTTTGAAATGAACGAGCGGGAACTGGCGGACGTGCGGGCGCGTGTGGCCGCAGTGGATGCTCGCTACATTCAAGTAGGCGTGTTGACGCCGCAGGAAGTGGCGGATTCGAGGTTTGGGAAGAGCGAATACAGCATTGAAACCACCATTGATCCGTCAATCAAGCGAGAGCTGCCGCAAAAAGCGGCAGCGGGGCAAGTGCCCCCTGGCGGGCGTGACCCTTTGGATCAACAGAACGGGGCTCTTCCAATGGACGGCACCCGTGAGGCATCGGAAGGGGCCGTGGCGGAGAAGACAGACGCTGCTGGCTTGTTCCTGGAGAAAGACTTAGAAGTGAAGCGCGGTGATGTGACATTCACTGATAAAGATTTGCATTCCCGAGCAGTATCTGCAGCAAAATCCAAGTTCAAGGTGTGGCCTTCAGCTTATGCCAGCGGCTATGTGGTACAGCGCTATAAAGAAATGTACAAGCGCAAGCATGGTTCGCTGTCAGGCGCCTTCAAGGGCGATGAGGGCGAAATCCATGGTGACGATTTGGATCAATGGTTCAAGGAAAAGTGGGTGAGGATTGGAGCAAATGGCGAAATCCAGGGTCCATGTGGCGGCCGAAGTGAGGGGGAAGGCAAGCCGAAATGCTTGCCCCAGGCCAAGGCTCAAGCATTGTCCAAAGAGGAGCGGCAGACAATTGTGGCCCGCAAACGCCGAAAGGATCCTGATGCTGAGCGTCGTGGTCCAGCAAAGATGGTGAGCAGCAAGGTAGACGCTATTGAGTCCGTCAAGGTAGAAGGACTATTGCTTGGCGACTATGACGAGGCCGCTCAGATCACTGCTGCTGACATCGATGCTGCATTGAACCAATGGAAGCAAGAAGCACCTGAGCGCTTTAAGGACATTTTGGAGGCTGGTGATGTTGAGCCCGCTCAGTGATCCATGGCCGAGGTTTGATGCCGATTGGTCATACGATCCGATTTCGGGGCGCTATCGGCGCCCCTTGGGGCAATTCATGAGCGAAAAGGCCGTTTCCACATTGATTGATGGTCGCATCGATAAATTGAGTGAAAATCTTCGGCGTTATACGCGCATGCTGGTGGATGGGAGTGTCACAATTGATCAATGGCAGGGCTCTGTCCGCGAAGCGCTTAAGACTGCTCATATTCAGGCAACAGTGCTTGGCCATGGCGGAAGAGACAGGCTTGGCGCTGCGGAATATGGGCGCATTGGTCAGAGGCTTCGTTCGGAATACGCTTATCTACAAAAGTTTGCTCGTGATCTTTTGGATGGGCGCGTTTCTGCTCCCATGGCTCTTGCTCGCGTGCAGCTATATGCTGAAAGCGTTCGTGGTAGTTACTGGGAAGGGACCACGATTCGACGGGAACGACAGGGCTATTCTCTAATGCGGCGCGTTTTGGATCCTGGAGCGCAACATTGTGATGATTGCATTGCATTTGCATCGCGAGGCATTGTGCCAATTGGCAGCTTGCCGCTGCCAGGGCAGCGCTGTGCCTGTAGGGCTCGGTGCAGGTGTTCTGTTGAATACAAACGGCAGACGCCGCCTGCTGTTCCCGTATAAATAGCACCATTAAGATGACGCAGACATCTGCGTTTCTATGGCCAAAATTCTTTATTGCGGCGACTGCGCCGTGCAGACAGGCTTCGGGCGTGTAGCGGAAAATATCCTTCCTGTACTTGCCAAAGAGCACGAGATCGTTGTTCTGGCGGTGAACTACTGGGGCGATCCTCATGAGATGCCATTCCGTCTGTATCCGGCTATGCCTGGCGGTAACGATCCGTTCGGCTCGCATCGTCTGCCGGAGATTTTGCATAAGGAAAAGCCGGATCTGGTGTTTGCCGTTAATGACATCTGGATCTTGAACAACCTGTGGGCAGCGGCCAAGCCTTACCAGGAAGAGCTGGGCTTCAAGTGGTATGGCTATTTCCCAACAGATAGTTATGGCTTCTTCCCGGACGTGTTTGAGCCATGCAAGGAATGGGATGGCATGGGCACTTACACGCAGTTTGGTTTGAAAGAGGTGCGAAAGGCTGGCTGTGAGCTGCCATGTGATGTAATCCCACATGGCATTGACCGTTCGACGTTCTTCCAAATGGACCAGAACGAATGTCGAAAGGAACTGGGGTTGCCGGAGGATGTGTTTGTGGTGTTCAACGGGAACCGTAACCAACCTCGCAAACGCATCGATTTGACAATCAAGGGTTTCATTCAGTTTGCACTGGACAAGCCTGATGCCCGCCTGTGGCTGCATATGGGCAAGAAAGACCAGGGCTGGGATCTGATCCCGCTGTTTAAGCGCATGTCGCGTGACTACGGCTTTGATTCAACAGGCAAGCTTATTCTCACCAGTCAAGATTTTGACGTGACTCGCTGTTTACCAGTGGAGCGCTTGAACATGGTGTACAACGCTGCCGACATTGGCGTCAACACTTGCATCGGCGAGGGCTGGGGCCTTGTCAACTTTGAGCACGCCGCGACCAACACTGCGCAGGTGGTGCCGGACCATACAAGCCTGGTCGAGATTTTTGATGCCATTCCTCGCATTCCAATTGAAAGCTGGAGCGTGGACCAGAACTATGGTCTAGACCGTGGCCAGCCATCGCCAGATGGCATGGCCCAGATCCTGACGCACTACTACGAAAACCGCGAAGACCTGCAGAAAGTGGCCAATTGGTGCGGCTCCAGGCTTGCCCAGGATCAGTATTCGTGGGATGTGATTGGCGATGCGTTCTTGACCATTGTCAATCGCACCTTGGACGGGCCTGCAAAAAGCGGTCAAGGCTTTGATAAAAAGATCATGCCGGAGGTTTGAGCTGTGAATTTTGACGTGCGTAAGGGCACGATGGATGCCCACATTTTTTATCAAGTTTTCAAGCGCAACGAATATGAGCTTGACAATTTGAACGGATATGTAGTGGTTGACATTGGCTGCCACATAGGTTCTTTTGCTGCCAAGGCCGTAGAGCGCGGTGCCAAACAGGTCGTGAGCTTTGAACCAAGCAAGGCAAATTTTGGTATTGCTGGCAGCAATTTATCTGGCTTGTCAATGTGCGAAGTGCGAAATTTAGCCGTTGGACGCAGCGATATTAATACGCCAATGCTGCTGGATATGAGTGATGATCCCACCAACTTTGGTGGTTCATGCACGGTGACCGATTATGGTTCTCCTGTGGAAACGGTTTCTCTAGATGCAGTCATCGAGGAGCTGTCTCCAAAGATGATCAAGATTGATGCAGAGGGAGCCGAATATCCGGTGCTTTACACATGCACTCGGCTTGATGAAGTGGAAACCATCTTTGGTGAATTCCACAATGCACTTGGCACTCAGGCTATGGGCATTTTTTCTTTGGACGAGCAAACGCCTGAGTTTTTGCAAGATTTCAAGGGGCGCCTCAATATACGAGCTCTGGCTGAATTCTTAAAAGAAAAAGGTTTTCGCGTATTGGTAGACAATATTGACGCCCAAATTGGTCACTTTTGGGCGTCAAAAACATTTCAAGGATTGACCGTGGCACCAAGTCCAAAGGAAGAGAGCGCTTTGTTTCCAGGAAAAGTTTGCACCCAAGTAGACCTGTCCTCTGGAAGCCTGCCGGGTGATGATCGCCCAATGGTATTTTGCATTAGTTTGCTGGAGCAAGAACGTTTACAGGCATTTGAGCAATGGGCCAATAAGCAGGGGCAGGAATATACGACATGGGCTGCGGTCGATGCTCGGAATATGTCTAGAGAAGAGGCTGAACAAGAGGCCGATCGCCCCGTGGAATGGGACATGCCAAATAATCCGGGAGCGCTAAAAAAACCCACGGAAGTGGGCCTGCTGCTGTCGTCAGTGCATTTATGGCAGCATGCTCTCGACCTTGGCCTGCCTTATTTAGCGGTAATTGAAGACGACGCAAAGCTTGTGGGGCCGTTAAAATTTAGCATACCAATTGACGCGGATATTGTATTTTTTAATGACCGTAGTTACCGGCGTGAAGACGGCGTGGTGACTGGTGCAATTTGTGGCACTGATGGTTACTTGTTGACGCGGTCTGGCATACAAAAAATGTTGCAAATTTACGAACGCTTTTGGATGCCTGTTGACTTGCAGTGGCAGCCACAAATTGATGGCTTACGAGAGTGCGGGCATGTGCTCTCTGGGTATTGGAATCGATTTTTGCCTTCAGTTATTGGTTATGCATTGCCCCCGTTAACTCAGCACGGTGCCTTTCAGAGCAGTATTCGTTAGGATCAATAAAATTTTTCAGAATGATTTCCTTTCTCGCATTGATGGGATGTGCATATAGTTGATCATGGGGCAACACAATGTGTATGTGGTTGATCATGAAATTGCTTAGATTGGTAGGCAGTTGAGCTTGTTATTCGGCAATGTCTGATCGAGAAGACGCCAAGAAGATGTCGGCCCGCCAGAAAAAGGTGGCCAAGGTAATGCGTGAATTCAAGGCTGGCACCTTGAAGAGCAGCAGTGGCAAGCCGGTTAAGAACCGCCAGCAGGCAATTGCCATTGCCATGAGCGAAGCCGGCATGAGCCGCGAAGGGAAGAGTGATGAATACTGGGATGCCTACATCGATACCATGTGCGGCTCGATGAGCAAAGAAAGGACGGGGGAGGAGGGGGAAGAGGAGGAAGAAATGGATGCTGGAGCGGCAGAGGCCCGTTGCCGTGGCTATTTGTCTTCGCTAAAGAAAAGAAAAAAGGCCTGAGGGGAGACGCTGAAAGCTTCTCCCCTCCATCGGGAGTGCGTAGTGCTGCTCGCCGAGGGCTGGTCCTGCGCAAGAAGCATGGCAAGGGCGGGCTTACCACTCAGGAAGCTGGTAAGCAGGGTATCGGAAGCGGTGTGGCACGAGCTACGTCGCTAGCCAATGGTGAGGCCGTCAGTGCTGAAACAATTAGGAGAATGGCGGCGTTCTTTTCGCGCCATGAAAAGAACAAGAGTGGTGGAGAGGATGATGCTGGCTACATCGCATGGCTTTTGTGGGGTGGCGATGCAGGGAGAGCTTGGGCGAGTCGTGTGATTAGCATGCTGGAGAAGCGCTCTAATTGAACAATGGAAGGCGTGCGGATCGTGCGGGAAGAAGAAGACGGCATCAGCGTGATGCAGGCGCTGCAAATCCTTTCAAGGAACGCTCATCGCAATACCAGTCGTTGGGAGTTGGTAGAAAAGCAAGTATTTAAGAACGGGCGTTTAGAGGAAACGCACGAGTACGTGGTGAGTTCCTATGACTTACCTGATTCTCAATTTGAATCCGCCAAGTTTTTGGTGTTTGAAGCAGTGGCCATGGCCAAGGCTTACATCATGGAAGGCATTGAAGAGCAGCTTGCTTCCATTCGAGAGCAAGGTGACGAAGACGAAGACGATTAATTATTAGTGGCGTGAACAACAAAGCTGGGATAGCCCATAAGCCACAACACACTGAGTTGAAACAAGCCGCTTAATATGCGAATTTGCGCAACATCAGGGGCCACAAGGCCCCTTTCTATTCTTGAAATTGTTGCTTGATCGCAGAAGATGGCGCTTGCCACATCTTTCTGACTGAGGCCGCAGTTTAGCCGAGCTTCGCGAATGCGCCTACCAATTACTAATTTCGCTTCAACGTAAGACAGGGTCGGGGCCTGAACCTTGGGTAATACCATGTAATTTGATGCAGCCTTGCATAAGAACAATTATCATACATAATTAATATCGATACAGTATATGTATGAGCACCACGTCTTGCCGTTACGACGTTTCTCCAATTGAGAAACACGAGCTCACGCCCGAAGGCTATCTTCGTGTATGGGCTTCTATAGCGCGTACTGGCATTCAGCATTACACCGATGCTGATGGTTCTATTCGGCGGGAATATCGCCCGTTGGAGGAAGTGGCGTCTCCAGAAAGCCTTGCCTCATTTGCGGGAAAGGCTATCACCATGGAACATCCTCCTGTACTCCTGGACAGCGAGAACACTAAGAATTACCAAATCGGCTTCACGGGATCTGAAATCGTTTACGACAACGGTTTCGTGAAGGCGGTGATGACGGTCACCGATAAGGAGACCATCGAGAAGGTGATGAAAGGCGATGTTCGTGAAGTGAGCGCCGGCTATCGAGTTAATTACGACCCGACGCCTGGCGTTACCGATGGTGGCGAGCATTACGACGGCATCCAAAAGGAGATCAGTGGTAATCACGTCGCTATCGTTCGTCGGGGCCGAGCCGGCCCGCAGGTAAGGCTGCATTTGGATCGCCAAGATGCCGCCGATCCCTCTCTAATTTCCATTGAGGAAAACCAAACTATGTCCGCCAAAGTCGTTTTCGACGGCGCCGAGTTTGAGGTGACCGAGAGCGTTGCTCTGGCGATCACCAAAGAACGCGAAGACGCCAAGATGTCCTACGAGGACATGAAGAAGAAGTACGACGAGCTTCAAGCCGCTGCTGATTCCATGAAGGCCGAAATGGACGCCATGGAAAAGGAAATGAAGGGCAAGTGCGACTCCGCCGCAGGGCGGGCCGACGCCCTGGCTGAGCAAGTCGATGCTCTCAAGGCTGAACTCGATGAAGCCAAGCAAATCAACGTGGATTCCATTGTTGAAGAGCGCCTGGTTCTTATTGAGAAGGCTAAGCCTGTGCTGGATTCTGCCTATGAATTCAGTGGCAAGAGCGCCCGTGCAGTGATGGTGGACGCCATCAAAGCTGTGCGTGGCGACTCCATCGAACTGGATGAGCGGTCTGATGACTATGTGCTCGCCATGTTTGACACTCTGTCGGAATCCGCTGCTGAGCGGGCCGATTCCACCGAAGCCCTCCGTAAGGCCGTTGCTTCGATTGCTGCTCCTGCCTCTGCGCCTGTTTCCTACATGGACAAGCTGCAGAATGCCTGGAAAGCTCCTCTTTCTATTTCCAAGGAGGCCAAGTAATCCATGTCCATCACTTTCTCCGGCGTTAGCACTGGCGCTGCCGGCGGTGTGCAGCAGGCCTATGCGCTGGCACAAACCGCCCTGGTGGAAGGTCAGTTTGCTGACACTGCTGACAATACAGTCGGCACCTTTATCAACGAGACCGGCGCCGTGCTGCCTTTTGGCAACGTGGTGGTGGTAAACACCGCCGGTACTGTCGGTAACTCGACCAAGACTATTGCTGCCACTGGCGACGCCGTTCTGGGCGTGCATGGCCGCACCTACATCGAAGAAACCGCCAACGACGCCAATAGCCGTCTCGGCGCTTCTGACGCTCAAGCCGTAAATGTCCTTACCGAGGGCAAGGTGTCCGTGTATGTGACTGGTGCTGTGGACTTCACATCGCCCGTTCGCGTGCTGTACACCACTCACACCGGCACCACTGCTGGCGCTCACCCCGGTCGCTTCTCTCACGTTTACGTGAGCGGCAAGACCATGCGTCTGTCTAATGCCCGTTGGGCTTCTAAGACCACCGGCGCTGGCCTGGCCATTCTGGAGCTGAACGGCCCCAGCTTCTCCCTCTCCGCTGATTCCTGATAGGAGGAAACAATGAGCGAATTTCGTATGGACGAGGCAGGTCTGTTTCTTGAGCGCCAGCTTGAGTACATCCGCCCCCAAATTTTCGAGACAGAGTATGCGGATATTAAATATCCGACACTTCTGCCTGTGACAAGTGAAGCTGGCCCCGGCGCTCAGACCTTCACCTATCGCATCATGGACGCCACTGGGCAATTCAAGGTGATCAGCGATGCTGCTGATGATCTGCCCCGTTCGGACGTGACGCAAACCGAGAAGAGCATCAACATCCGCTCCATCGGTGGTTCCTTCGGCTACACAGTTCAGGAGCTGCGTGCAGCTCAAATGGCAAATGTGGCCCTGGAGCAGCGTCGTGCTGCCGCTGTGCGTCGCGCTTATGAGGAAAAAGTGGAAGCCATCGCCCTCTTCGGCGAAAGCTCCGTTTCCCTGCAAGGCTTCTTCAACAACTCCACTGTGGACGTTGTTGCTGCTGACCAGTGGTTCACTGGCGCTACCGCCACTGGCACCACCGCTCAGGAAATGCTTGAGCTGCTGAACTATGGCGTGACTGCCATCATCAATGGCTCCAACATGAAGGAGCAGCCCGACACCATTCTGATGGCGTGGGAAGATTACAGCGTGATCTCCACCACTCGCAACTCGGATAGCTCGGATGTGACTGTGCTGGAATACTTCCTGCGCACCAATCCCTTCATCCGCAATGTTGAGCCGATCAATCAACTTGCTTCCAGCAAGGGTCTGCTCAGCAAGAACCGCATGGTGTTCTACAAGCGCGATCCCGGCAAAGTGCAACTGCACATTCCGCAGCCCCTTGAGCTGTTTCCGCCTCAACAGCGTGGTCTGGAATTTGTGGTTCCTGCACATGCTCGCGTTGGTGGTGTCGCTCTGTACTATCCCAAGAGCGTTCTGTATTTGCAGGCTCCCTGAGTCTGACAGTCAAGGAAGGGGCGGTTAAGCTTACATCGTTTGTTTTTTATTACAACAAATGCTGATTGCTTACCGTCCCGAACTTGAAAACCCGCCGCGTGAGGCGAGTTTTGGAGTGATCACCGCAAAAGGGATGATCAGCCTCGCTCCTGGACTCAATCAGGAAATTCCTGATGATCAATGGAGTGAAGCCAAGAAGAATGCCACGGTTCAAGCTCTTTTGCGCATTGGCGCATTAGAGGAACTGAAAGAACGAGTGGAAGTGGAAACAATTCCGCAAAGTGCTCAAGCTTTAGCGGAACTACCTCTTTCTCCAGCCATCCAAGCCATTGAACTTATCCATGACGACGAAAAGCTCGCCGACTGGAAAAAGATTGAGGGTCGGGTGCGCGTCAGAAACGCCATTTCCCGTCGCATTGAGGCCATTCGCACAGGCAAGGCATGAGCGTCACTTATTCGGGATTTCTCAATCGCTTTCCTGAATTCGCTCCTCATCCATCGGGGATTGTGAATGGGGCCATTGAGAGTGCCACCGCCGATGTATCAAACGATGTGTTTGGCAACCAGACCGACCGAGCAGTAAGATTTCTAGCTGCTCACATCATCTCCATCCAGCTTGCTCAAATGGGCGTGCAGATTGGAGCCACTGACGGGAAGGTTTATGGCAAGGGGCTTGATGCCACACTTTATGGCCAGGAATTTAAACGTCTCACCGAGGCTGCATCGTCTTCTCTGCTTGGTTTTGTTGTGTAATGACTAATCCGGCTCCGCCACTTGCAAATGCCACTTTGGTATTTACTGTGGCCAGCGGATATGCAACAGACGCAACAACCGGCAATTACGTTGAACTGACAACCAGCGGAACGTACTATGCCACTTTGAAGCAAAGCAGAGATTCACGATACGAACAACGCATTGGGGCCGATGAAACTGCCATCTATATGAAGGGTAGGCTTGTCGGTCCGCTTGCGTTTTCGGGAGTGCCCCCTGGAAGTGTGGCAGCGGCCACCATTGAAAATCAGGAGGGGCGTTTTGAACTACTCCCTACAACCGAAATGATCAATCATTATCGGCAGTTTCTGGGCACACCCATCCACGGCTACTTTAGAGTTGTTGGAGCAGGTAGTGTCTTGAATCATTAATCCACGCTCCTTCGCATTGCTTCAATGGCTATCCAACATCCTTCACAAATCATTAAGAGCCAAGACACCATTGTGCGTGTTGGCGCTCTTTCGGGCATTGCTCGCCCGATTATCACTCCCGCCATTAGCGGCGTTCAAACTCGTCCCAGCTCAGGCGTTCCCTCCACGATGCATTACCTGGCAGGCGTGACCAACGCTACTGTCAGCATCAATGACAACGAGCAAGAGTATTATCTGCTGGGCAATGGCGGCTTTGCTGATAGCGTAAAAACCACCACTCGCGCTCAAGCCTCCATCACCACCTATTTCCAGAAAGATCTGGATTCCGCCATCGTCGACACTGATTACGACGAAGCGCTTGATGTCATTCTTCGCGGTCGTTGCGAGAAAGATTTTGAGCTGTACGTGGAAATCTTTAAGCACAACGGTGGTACCACTTACGATCTCACTTGCTTTGCGGCGACAGTGATGAACTACAGCGAGAGCTATCCTTCGGACAACCTCGTTGAGCTCACTTTCGACCTGATGAGCCGTGGTGCAGTTGGCGCAGGTCGCACAACCGTGTCGGGTACGATCATCCCTGGCATCAACGGTGCGCCGAACACCTGATTTTTCCTCTGCATTGTTCTTTCATCAGCCCCCCAAAGGGGGCTATTTTATTGATATGAACATCCTTGAACTGCGCAGCACATTGGAGCAATTGCTTTTTGACGTAGTGGGAAGTTACACGCTTCCCAATGGACAACAACGCTCTGCCGTGTATGTGGCTGGTAGTGCTGGGGTGCCGAAGGGATGGAAAGTAACGGGGCTGGAGGTGACAATGCGCCAGTATCCCAGGCAAGCATCAAGGCCGTTGATGGGAATTGTGCAAATCAACAAAACTTGGGAGGTGATGCTGGTGAACTACACGCCAGGTTCTTCAGTGCTGGAGACTGCCATTAATCGTATTTTGCGCCACTTCCCAGATGCCCGTGCCAATTATCAGGAATATAGTGACACTGCATATGAGCAATATCGCGTGCTCATCCCTGACATTGAAACCGCTACACAATACATGCGGCCGGAATGAAGCTTTTGACAAGCGCCTGTGGCAGGGCTTGGTTTTTTAATGCGTCGTTAAGCAAGGGCACTTTGAAAGTGGGATTGGCCTGCTTTTTGCCTGGCTGTGAAAAGACCATAGAAGTGAGAAATAGGGGGAAAATATGGAGAGTGGAAGTGCCGAAAAGAGCGGTAAATAGCGTGATTCCAGTAAAGGTAAGCAATGCTAGACTCTCGATGCTTTTAGAGGGCTCACATGAGTAAATACTCATCCTTTTTCCTGGTTAGCAATACGTCCTATCAAAAGATTGGCGGCAAGATTCGCCTTCGTAAATTTGGTAGCTGGCTTGCTGAGGAGGCCTGGATCAAGGAAGAACAGGCTCAGAAGCGAGCAGTGTTTAGTCTGCGAGCTATTGAACTTGCTAAGCGCATTGCAGCGGAGAAGGGCATCCCGGAGGACGAAGCCTTCCAGATTCTGCAGGGCGTGGGCGATGGCAAAGGCGAGGTAGTGAACGACTACACCGAGGAGATGACCACCTTGATGCAGTCAATGCCGTCTAATCGCGAACAGCTTGAACAGCTTGTGACGGTGTTCATGAAAAACCGTTGCGAGGTGATGCAGGGCAAGAAGTGGGAGCCCACGCCCGACTGGTCTAATGAAGACACCAAGATGCTGCCCAAAAATTTAATTGATGAAATTGAGCGGTTTATGGTGGCGGAAGAAATGGCTGACACTGAACTGGACGAGCGTGATGAGCTAGAGGAAGAGACGGAGGAAGCCGAAAAAAACTAATTGATCGGCTTGCTGAGCAATGCGAAGCCACGTTGAACAATGCCACGGACTGGACCATGGTTTATTGCCAACTGACAGCATTAAAGCTTGCCGATCCCATTTTCCACGCATCAAACTTCAGTAGGCTGCCAGTGAAGTTGATATGGGACATTTTGGATCACAATTCCAAAACCGTCCAAAGCCGTGTCAATGCAGAAAGCATTTCCACGGCAAAACTTGGTATGGTGGTGGTGTCTGCTCTTGGCGGAAAAGGAACAAAGGCAAAGGTAAGTGACTTTTTGCCTTATGAAAACAAGGAAACTGGTGGCACTGGTGGAGCCACAATTGATGCAATTAAATGGGCGCTTAAAGCCAGAAGGTTGCCGCCGCAGGTGGTAGCAATGGTGGGTGCTGAATTATCGTAAAATGCTAGATTGTAGCGAGGATGTTGTTGCTCTTTCTCTGCCGTGACATATCAAGTGAGGTTTGAGAGCAATGCTTTGCAGGTGGATAATGCTATTGGAAAACTTCTAGATGCTTTAAGTCGCACGGCAAAGAATGTGCAGCGTTCTGCAGGCGTGAGACTCAGGGAAGACGAAGTGGATAGGTTGATGGTGTTGCGCGGTGTTAGCACGCGCACTTTTGAATATGCGATGGACTGGGCTGATAATGATTTTGATCAGCAAATTATGGATGAAAAGTGGCAATGGAAAGGGCCTGGGGTGAAGACACGCCGGAAGAACGGGCAAATTGCCGGCGATCCTCGGGACATTGTTGACATGGGCACATTGCTACAAAGCAAGCGCCGTGAAACCATTAACGCTTCCATCACTGAATTCAACTGGGATGCACTGCATGCTGGCGGCGTGCATGATGGTCAAAAGTTCCGAGGAGGAGGTTCCAACCCGGCGCGTCCGTGGACAGACGAAACACTTGAAGACATTGAAGATGTGATTAAGACCATTTTTGATCGTGGGGGCAAATAATGGCACGCTATACAATTGATTTTTCAACCAATGCAGTCTCCGTTATTCGGGAGATTGAGAAGGTCAATCGCGCCATTGCTCAAGTGGCGCAAACAGGGCGCAGTGTTTCCATCAATCTGGACGCGAGCTCTCTGAAGACAAGTCTGAACACCACATTCAGGCAGCTTGACAGTGAAATAGAAAAGCTTGAGCGTAGGCTCAACAAACTGAAGATTGGTGAGAAGCCCTTTCGCAAGACTGCTGCATCGCTTGGCTACAAAGAAGGGCAAGCGCAATTAGGACGGATGATTGCGGAGCCTTTAAGGCTCCGTGGCCAAGCACAGTCGTTCACTGAAGGCTCCAGCGTTCGCCTGCAGAAGGAAATGCAGGCGCTTCAGATTGAAGCTTCCATGGTGAAGCCCGCCAGTGAGCAGTGGGCAAATTTTCAGTCTCAGATTGGCCAAATCAATACGCAACTGCAGCGTTCGCAGGAGCTTGCTGGTCGGATTCAGCTTTCTGGAAGCCTGGGGGCTATGGCCCCAGGCAGCTTGAACCAACTGGAAACAAAACTGACGCTACTGCGTTCGCGAGCCAGGGAAATTTCGCCGGACACGACGGAATGGAAAAAGCTCAACCGTGAAATCCTCGATGCAGAGAAGAACATCGAAAAGCTGTCCAGGAAGCCCATCAGCGGCCGCCAGAGGCTTGGTGCTGCTGGTGGCGCCTTTCTCTATGGCGGCGGCATGGGAGGGGGCATTGGCAGCGCTCTGGGCGGCATTGCCGGCGGCCTTATGGGCGGCGTGCCTGGAGCCTTCACTGGAGCGGCCATTGGCCAATTAGCTGATGGCCTGGGGCAGTTTGCCGCTGGAGTGGCAAAGACTGTTGCTGAAGTCAACAAGTCCCGTATTGCTTTGGCTGGTGTGGTCAAGGACACAAAGGACTATGACTTTGCATTGCAAGCAGCCACTCAAGCAAGCAAAACATTCCTGCTTCCCATTGACCAAGCAACGCGGCAGTTCACAAAACTGCAAGCGAGCGTTGCTGGCGCTGGTTATCAAACCAGTGATACCAAGCAAGTATTCAATGGCATTGCCGCTGCAATTATTGCGACTGGTGGCAGTACTGAAGACCTCAATGGAGCCTTAACTGCCACTGCGCAAGTGTTTAGCAAGGGCAAGGTGACTGCAGAAGAGCTGCGCGGCCAGATTGGTGAGCGCTTGCCTGGTGCTTTTACTATTTTTGCGCAAGCCATTGGCAAAACCCCTGCTCAACTGGACGAAGCTTTACAAAAGGGAGAAGTCAGGCTTAGTGATTTCCTGAAGTTCACGCAAGAACTGACCAAGCGTTATGCCGAGACGGCCAAACAGCTAGGAGACGCACCTGAAAACGCGGGGGCGAGGTTGCAAGTTGCGCTCACTGCGGCAGCGGTTTCGTATGGCGGATTCTTTCAAGTTGTTGGCGCTGGCTTCCAAGACGGCATTACAGATGTTCTTAATTTTGCCCTTGCAAATGAAAATGGGATTAAACGTGTTGTCACTGTTTTTGTTGCAGGCTTTGGCACGCTCCAGGGATTAATTCAAAAGTTTACCAAGTTCCTTGTTGATGCATTTAATCAAGCGTTTACATATTTACTTAATAATCTTGAAACTGTTTTACAAAGAATTGAAGACGCAATTAACAGGGCAAGCGCTGCTTCGTCGCTGACTCCACAGAGAATTGACGATCTTCAGACGCAGGCAAGAAAAGCGACGGAGCAAAAGTACGGGGCGAAGGTTTTTGGGCTCAATACTGGTATCGTGTTGGATCAGGGTCCGGCTAGCACTTATTACAACCAATATTTCAATAACCTAATTGATCAGGCTACGCGGTCGCCAGGAAGAAAGAAATATACAGATGCGCTGCAAAATACTCTTTTCCCAGACTTCAAACCGTCCTCTTTTGGTGCTGGTTTGGGGAAAGGTGGAGTCCCTAGGGAGGGGACTGCCGGAGAGGGAGGCAAACCAAAAAAAGGCAAGAAAGAACGCGAAAGCATGGTGCCTCAGCTCCAGCTAGAGCTGGAGCTTTCCAAGCAGCTCTTTGAAATTGACAAGCTGATTGGCAGTGCAAGGCTTGCCGATAACACAGCGCTGGTCAGTGCGCTTGAGCTTCAAAAAACTCTTGCTGAAATTGCTAATCAGCGCAAGCAGGTGATGCTTGAGCAAATCCCGCCGCAAGAGCAAATGCTCAAGCTGCAGGATTTGAGCGTCAAGGCAGAACGCGCCATCCTTGAAAGCCGTCTCAAGCTGCAGCTTGATCTGCAAGCTGAACGCGAAAAGATGCAGGAGGACTTGGAGAAGATTACAAGCAGCTACCAGGAGGAGCTGCGTTATTCACAAATGTATAACGACTTGGTGACTAGCGGGATTAGTCCTGCAATTGCCAAGATTCGCATTGATGTGGCCAAAACTTTTGATGAGCACAAAAAGAATCTTGATACACAAATTGAACAATTGGAAGTGCAAAAGGCTTCTATTGAGCTGCGCATTGCAGAACTAAATGCAATCAAGGCAAAAACACCAATGCAAGAAAAAGAACTTGCAGACGCGAAAGAGCGCCTTCGCATTCTCATTGAAGAGCTCAAGCTGCGAGGGCTTCTTAGGGGAGAACTGCCTGGAGCTCAAGCCGGTGCCACTGCAGCGGCCATTCAGGCCGCTGGGCCAAGGCCCGATAGCGTGCTGGCCGCTGAGGCATACGACGAAGCAAAGCGCAAGTTTGAAGAGCTCACCAACCCCGTCAACATGCTCACCACGGCCGCCCAGGGCCTGGGCAGCGCATTCTCTGATGCATTTAGCCAGGCCGTGACTGGATCAATGACAGCACAGGAGGCCTTGTCATCGTTCTTCTCCAATCTGGGCAAAATGTTCATTGATATGGCTGCAGAGATGATCGCGCAGTACATGGTGATGAAAGCCATCGGGCTGATTGCCAGCTTCTTCCCTGGTGGAGCGAATATGGGTGGGGCTGGATATTTTGATCCTCTCACCGGCAGGGGCACTGCTGGCCCCAATTTTGGTCTGGCCAATGGTGGCATCATCAATGGCCACTTCATGCCCGTCACGCCATTTGCTTCTGGTGGCATGGTGACAGGCCCCACGCTTGGCCTGGTGGGTGAGGGACGCTTCAACGAGGCAGTGGTGCCTCTGCCGAATGGCAAGAGCATTCCAGTGGAGCTGGGAGGCGCCTCTGGCAATAACATCGCCACTAACATTACAGTTAATGTAAGCAACGGGCAGGCGCAGTCTCAGATGTCAGGCAGCGGCGGCAATAAGCTTGGTCGCGAGCTTGATGCTGCAGTTAAGGATGTCATTCTGCGTGAAGTTCGCCCTGGCGGCATTATTTATTCGTCTCGTCGTTAATCATGCCTCAACCTACATTGTTCTCAGGGGCTACAGCGGCCAGTGGCATTTTTGAATATGGCACTGCCGTTAAGCGAAGTGTTCGCGTTCGGCGCGTGGTATTTGGCAATGGCTACGAGCAAGTGGCCCCTGATGGCATCAATTCTGATATTCGCTCATACGATTTACGCACTCGCCCTATTTCCAACACGCTGGCGCAACAAATTGATGATGCTTTTTCTAGCTTGAAGGGCGATTTTTTCTATGCGCAGTTCCCTCAAGACACTGCAGTGTACAAATATCGCCTTGAGCCCAATGATTGGACGTGGGAAGTGATTGGGCCAAATGGGAATGTAATATCGTTCACGGTGAGGCGAGTGTACGATTTTCGCTCTTGAGGCATTATGGCGATTAAAGATGATGTGCTACTTAGCTGGCACGATTCCATTGTTGAGCTATTTGAACTAGATCTCACGCCAATTACAACTGGAGTGGGCGCTAACAAGTTTTATTTCACGAATCAAACTGATTCATCTGGCAATAAATTGCGTTGGAAGGCCACGGGGTCTGGCGCAACGCTTGTCACTTATGAACCGTTGCCAATTGTTGCAGAAGGTTTTGATCGAGGCACGAAAGGGCAAATTCCGCGCCCCACAATGACCGTTGCAAATATCTTCAATACATTCACGGAAGCACTGGGCGAGCTCGATGATTTAGTGGGCGCCAAAGTTGTGCGCCGTCGAACGCTGGCTAAATATTTAGGCGGCATGCCAACGGCAGATCTCAATTCAGAATTTCCCACTGATATTTTCTTTATTGAGCGGAAAATTGCAGAGAACAATCAACTGGTGTCGTTTGAGCTTTCTAGTGCATTAGATCTGGAGGGGCTGGAGCTGCCCAAGCGTATCATCACTCAGAACTATTGCATTTGGGACTATCGAGGGGCTGAATGTGGCTATGCAGGTCCTCCGGTAGCGGGAGTGGATGATGGACCGCCAGTACCATCTGGCACCACGTCTTCGCACCCAGCAGTTGTTGCTTATGTAACAGCAAGTGCTGCACTAGGCAATAGCAGGCGTGATCTATCTAGAGCTCAAGCTGCATACAACATTGCATTGAATCGTCGAACAGTTGATTGTTCAACAACTGGTGGCGGCGATAGCCAATTTAACCTCGGAAGCGCGACAGCGCCGGGATTTGTTCCTATTGAGTGGAGCTTTGCATTGTGCAGTGGCAGTTCCACCAATCCGCTCATGATTATGTGGCGTGGTGCATTTAAGACGGCCGCTGACACAAATTATGTTGCAAGCACTACGCGGTTTTCGTCAACATTAAATAAGCCCATGTATGAAGTGAGGAAGCAATTGTCTGCCACTGTTAGTGGTACTCGCGTTATTGACCCGCTGGTGTGGGACGTGAGCAGTCGTTCTCGCGCCACATTTGCCTTTCAAGATGACAATGGCAACTGGCTGGCCGTATGGAGTGGACAGTACATTGCGAGTCTTCCAGATGCTTTTTCTGGACTTGGCGTGTCTTATAGCCGTGGAGGACAGCGTCTAACGGCGGCGACCAGCATTGGACCACTTCAATATGCAAAAGAACTAGATCCAGCCATTGCCTGCTCCACTGCAACAGCGGCTCTTGCAGTGGCTTCCGGCAGTCTTGTCACTGCCAGCGGCGCCTATGTGGCAGCCCAGGCGGCATTTGTTGCAGCTAGTGGAGCCTTAACTTCATCGGGCCTTTCTGCTGTGATTAGTGGTGCCGACATCTGCGGCAAGCGTGTTAGCAGTTGTCGCCTGCGCTTTCCGACATCGGCTCTACCATTTGGAGGCTTCCCAGGGGCCAATACACCACGATGATTAGCACTGAAAACAAAAGGCAAATTGTGGCACTTAGTCACTTGGCATTGCCTAATGAAGCCTGCGGCTTTGTTGTCGATGATGAAGTGGTGCAATGTGAAAACATTCACGAATCTCCGACTACTAATTTTCGCATTGCTGCGGAAGACTACATTGCTGCCGAGGAGAAAGGAACAATTAAGGCTGTATTTCATTCGCATGGCCCAGACCATCAGCCTCGTTTCTCGTCGCATGACGTAAGAGCTTGCAAACAAAGCGCCATTCCCTGGGTGCTGTATCACACAAAGACTGGCAGTTTTGTCTGGGCGGACCCCAGCGGCAACATGCCCTATCTGGAAAGGCAATGGGTGTATGGAATTAATGATTGTTATGGGCTGGTGCGTGATTTTTACCGACGTGAATTTGACATTGTTTTAGATGATTTTGAGCGTGGCGATGAATATGAATGGGAGAGCCGTGACTGGCAGATGTTCGGCAAGAACTATTTAGATCAAGGCTTTTCGCCCATCGAAAAGCCCACACAGAAAGGGGACATATTATTGATGCAAATTGGGGCACCATTTCCCAATCATGTGGGCGTCATGTCTGGTGATGGCATGTTGTTTTATCATCATTTAATGGATCGCCTTTCTGAAGCTTCAGTGTGGGGCGGATTTTGGGCAAGCTCCTGTTGTCAAGTATTGAGGCATCATCTTCTATGACTAGCAGCGAGCAATGGGTGGATGTGAAATTGATCGGAGAACTGGGCCGTCGTTTTGGTCGCAGTCATCGCTTTTTTGTTCGCCATCCACGAGACATCATTTCTGCATTGTCTAGACAGATTGAAGGATTCAAGGACTATCTGTCTACTGCCCACGAGAATGGCGTGGCGTTTCGTCTCATCACTGATGATCCCAAAGGCATTGGCTATGAGCATCTTGAGCTTTCCTGCAAGCGCCTAGTCATTGCCCCAGTGATTGCTGGTGCTGGTGGCCAAGGGTTTTCTATTGGACAGATTTTGCTTGGCGTGGCTCTTGTCGCATTGGCCTTCATTCCTGGCGTTGGCATTGCCGCCTCTGGGGCATTAGCTGGCAAGATGACAGCATTGGGCACCGTGCTGTTCTCCTTGGGTACAGGCTTGGTTCTTACGGGCATTTCCGGCTTGTTATCTCCTCAGGTGCAAACGCCAACAAGCGACACATCCAAGAAGGAAAGTTTCATTTTTGATCGCTCCGTGGAGCTCACCACACAGGGCTATCCCATTCCATTGGTGTACGGCCAATATCTGGTGACATCTCCTTTGTACGTGTCATCTGCCATCAGTACGGAGGCGATCAGTGTCTGATTCAGTATTTCTTGACGATGCTGAAGACAAGCGCAAGCTTGTCGCGCCATTAATTATTGAAGGCGCCAAGAAGGGAGGCGGTGGAGATGCCCCAGAAGAAGACCCCGACACACTGCGAAGCCGTGCTACGGCCAAGATCCTGGGAGCTTTATGCGAAGGGCCAGTAGAAGGCTTTGCCGTGAGCTCGGGGCAAAGTGTATTTCTTAATGACACGCCATTGCAAAGTCTTGATGGTTCTTCAAACTTTGGAACAGGCTTAAATGTCAATTTTAGGCGTGGTACGCAAGATCAATCGTCCATTCCTGGGTTTGATGATGTACGAGTGGAGCAATCTGTTGGCGTAAAAGTGACAAGGCAAGGTGGTGCTACCAGTGTCACCACTGCGAGCAATTTATTCTCTCAAATTATTGTGCGAATTGGCGTAGCATCGCTTTTTCGCGTGGAAGATGATGGTGACATTAAGGGAACAAGTGTTGAATTTGTCATCAGAATTATTGACAACAATGGTACAACTATTGTCAATCAAACGCAAACTATTAGCGGCAAAGCTCGCGGTCCTGTTGATTTTGAATATCCCTTTAACGCTTCTGGCCAGGGTCCATGGGTGGTGCGAGTAACGCGAAACACTGACGATCCCCGTGATCTGAAATACAACAATGATTTATATTTTAAGGCGGTGATTGGCGTGCTAGCCGAGTCGTTTCGCTATCCCAACACTGCGCTAGTTGGTCTAACAGTTAGCGCCGAAGCCTTTGATTCCATTCCCGAATTGTCCGTGGAGATAAAGGGACTCCAGATTAGAGTGCCAAGCAATTACAACCCTGCATCGCGCACATATTCGGGAATTTGGGATGGCACCTTTAGCGGGCGCCAGTATTCCAATAATCCCGTCTGGGTGTTTTATGACTTGCTGACTAACCGTAGATATGGTTGTGGTAATTTTGTTGAGCAAGACAACATTGACAAATTTGCTCTGTATGAAATTAGCAGATATTGTGATGAGCTTGTAAGCAATGGTCGGGGCGGTACAGAGCCACGCTTCACTTTTAATGGCGTCATCAATAACAGGGCTGAAGCCTATGAAGTGTTGAATGGCCTGGCATCATGCTTCCAGGGCATGATTTATTTTGCAAACGGCACAATTGTCGCCACTCAAGACAAACCTGGCCGAGCCGTTAAGCTCTTCAACTCTTCCAATGTCATCCAGGAGGTGGAGGAATCTGGACAGGTAACTGGTCCCCCTTTCACTTATGAAGGAACTGGTCGCAAAGCCAGGAAGACCGTAGCGCTTGTTTCCTGGAACGATCCTAGTGATCGTTACAGAGGAAAAATTGAATATGTGGAAGATCGAGGGGCTATTCAACAATATGGTTACCGCGAGATTTCAGTGAGAGGCTTTGGCTGCACATCCCAAGCACAAGCGCAACGCATTGGCCGCTGGACTTTGCTTACCAACCTCACGGAAAAGGAGACTGTCACGTTCAAGGTGAGCGCTCAAGGCTTCTTCTTAATGCCCGGTGATCTTGTTGACATTGCTGACAGCGATCGCAGCGGCGGCATTGCCGCCGGCATTTGCCCCACGGGCTCCACGACTACAAGGGTGGAGCTCGACCGGCAAGTGGTGTTGTCCGGTGGTACTAGCTACACGCTGCAGCTCATTGCTGCAAATGCAATGACGGTATATAGCGGCACCACGGCTTCTGGGGTGGCCCCAGCAAGCGAAGATCGGGCAGTTGCCACTACTGCTGGCACTCATACAGCTTTGACAGTTTCTAGTGCCTTTACTTCGGTGCCCACTATCGGCACGGCATGGTTCTTGCGTGCCAACACTGTCACCAAGAAGCGCTATCGCGTTATTTCATTGGCAGAGGACGACGGCATTGTCACCATCATTGCCGCAAGTCACAATGAAGATAAGTATTCCATTGTGGACAACAGCACTGCACTGGACACGATTCGACGCTCCGTGGCTAGCCTTACGGTTACGCCAAGGGTGAGTGCTGGCGGCATCGTCTTGGATGTGAGCTAATGGCCATTGAAGCGCGATGGGACTTTCCGGTTTACAGTCCGTATTCCATTCTCAATGTCATCTGCCCAGCAATTAGCTGGACGCAATTAATCAACCACCCATTGATTCGCGGCTTCAAAGTGGAGCTGTTCATCATTGAAGAAAACCGGATTATTGACGTTGGAGAGGTGAGGCAAGCATATGCAACCATTCCTTCTGACAACTACACAATCAGTTCATCGTATAAACTGAGGGTGGCTACAATTGGCACAGACAGTCGGCAATCCGCCTTCGTTGAAAGTGCTGCATTTGTCGCTTCTCCCTTGAGGTTTGATTTTTCAGCCTCGGAGAATGTAAAACTTCCCGATGGAAGAGCGGTAGCATCTCAACGACTTTTATTCTTGCTGTTTTAATCAATGGCCCTCTTCGGACTGGACGCTGCCGGCAATACAGCTTATGTGCAAGCTGTGGGCGATGGAAGCAATAGCAATCCCTATTTGATGCAGCATGATGTGCTATCGCGGGACATCAAGAGCGCTTTTGTAGCGAGCACAAGCGGCGCAGACATTACCAGTGGTGTCACCAGCAAGAAATTGCGTGTGATAAATATGGTCATCACTGCCACATCTGGCTGCACTGTGCAAATTCAGAGTGGTGGTTCCACCAACCTCACTCCCGCATTCCCCATCGTTTCATCTGGCAGTTTAGTGCTGTCTAATCCGCTGGGCCTGTTTGAAAGTGCATTGAGCGAAAAGCTCAATGCCGTGGTGAGCAGTGGTGCAAGTTATCAAATAATGATCACATATCGCGAGGTGTAAGCATGACCAAGATTGTTGGTACGTTGCAGGGGCCCAATGGCCCATTGGACGGGCGACTGTATGTGAAACCTTCGGCTCCTTTTATTGGTGCGTCTGCGGAGGGCACATCATTCCGAGTGGAGAATGGAGAGCTGAATATTGAACTAGCTGCCAATGTGGGGAACACTGTATGGCTGGTGGACTGGAAGGATCAGTTTGACTGGTCTCCTGTCACCTATGTGGAGCAATGGCGCGTGCCATTAACTGATGCTGTGGCACTGGAAGAGGTGAGAAGCTATGGCGCGGGCATGCGGCGCAATGGCTCAAGCAAGACGGATGCCTTGGACTTGATGACATGGAAGCAACAGGCTCAGTCTGCAGAAAGCAAGGTGGCAGTATTGGGGCACGAAAAGACTCGACTACTTTTGCAATTGAGCAGTGCAGAGGGCAGGGCCGCCGCTGCAACAGGCAAAGTGGCATCACTCAACGCTCAAATTAGCAAGTTGCAACAGGAGTTGGTGAAACGCAAGGCTCCGGCAGTGCGGAATGTGGAGACAGTGATTGAAAAACAAATGCTGCCTGATGAGGTGAAGCAGTTGTTTGCAATGGAAAAGCAAAGGCTTGTATTGTTGGAACAAGAAAATCAGGGGCTTAAAGAAGAGCTAAATGAGCGTCTTTCGCTTGTAACACATTTCTCATCGTTGCACGAGGAGATTGGTAGACTAAAAAACGAAAACCAAGAGCTTCTTCTTCGCATTGAAGAATTAAGGCAGCCAGCGCGAAATACAACAGCGCTGCGCCGTGAAGCGATTGAAAATCTTAATCGCCTCGTTGAGAGTTAATGGAAAGCATCAACGTTACAGTTCGGGAGGGCGACAGCTTTGATGAGTTGTATTTGGCATTCCAAAAACCCATTGGCACGGCTCGCAATTTTGCTAGTTCTGAGTTAATTGCACAAATCAAAACTACGTTTGGTGCTGCCAGCGTGGTTGATAGCTGGGGTATTACAAAGCTGACCACCACCGGCCACCTCAAATTGGCCCTTACATCATCTCAAACAGAAACGCTAGGGCGCAATGTTGGGCTTGGCTATTCAGAACGCGGCCTTATTTATGACGTGGGCCGTCAGGCTGCTGATCCCTTTGACCAAGGCGCTGTCTATCTCTGGGATTTGAAAGAGCTTTATTATCTTGATGCCGGCAGTGGCATTGCCACCATCACATCAGGCACCATCATTGATCCGGCGGTGGGCAGCAATCGTGTGCGCGTAACCACCAGTGGTCGGCATGGCCTCACGTCTCAAGATGTGGTGCGCATTACAGGTGCTTCCGTCAGTGGATATAACGCCACATATGTAACGAATACGCTGAGCATTATTTCTGATACTGTATTTGAAATTGTACCTGCAAGTGGTGGTACGCCTGTTTTCAGTTCTGTAGCCTCTGGCGGCACGCTTAATGTGCTGAAAGAGGATACGATTGTAATAGGCACGTTGCAGGTTATCCCTCGCATCACATCTATCTAAGGAACAATGCCTGACATTGAAGAAGGAAAACAGGTAGTAACAGTTGGCCGCTCTGAGCCGCTTGCTGCCGGTCAGGCCACAATGGCCAATTCGCTGCCAGTGGTTATTGCCAGCGATCAATCGCCCGTTCCCATCCTTGATAACCTAAGCAGCCCTTCGGAGGTGCATGACGACCTCCTGGGCAACCCTCGTGTTCAGACCAGTCTGCAGCTCTGGGATTCGACCAACATCCTCGCCATTGACCCTAAGGCTTGGAAGCTAACGGCGGACGACACTGGCACCCCGAATTTTTCAACTGTCACCCACTTGCCGTCCGAAAGCGGCGCACAGTTGCTAATCAACACCAACGCTCCCAACGGCACCATTGCCCAGATGCAGAGCCGCTTGGTATTTCCGTACCAGACCGGCCGCATCACTGATGTAAGTTTTGGCGTCAGCATGCTGAAGGACGCTAATGCCACTATCGAAATGGGCATTTTCGATGGCAAGAACGGCTACATCATTCGCATTGTTGGCAATAGTTTGTTCTTCGTTCGCCGGACAAATTCTGGCGAAAGTCCGCAGAATCATGGAGCCCCTGTGGGCTCCACTGATTTCACCATTAGCAATAGCGCAAGCCTATATAACGGCCATCGTTATCGCGTGCTTACTTCCGATCCGTCCGTGATGGAAGAAATTGTGCCGCGTGCATTTTTTAATGGTGACAAACTTGATGGCGTTGCACCTAGCGTGCATACCCTGAGCCTGGCGAATGTGACCATGTATCGCATTCAAATGGGCTGGTATGGCGGCTCAGCCTGCAAGCTGCAAGCATTTGTGCCTGTGGACACCAATTTACCCGCTGGTGCAACAGCGAAAAACTCTCGCTGGGTGACCATCCATCAAAACAACACTTGCGACCGCATCCCGTTCCCAAGCCTGGGCAATCCCAACCTGCCTCTGACGTTCAAGGTGACGAAAGATGGCAGCCTGCCGCAAGCCGTCTATCTGAAGATTTATGGCACCAAGGCTGAGATTGACGGTGGCGATGCAAGCAAGTATGACATCTTCTCCCAGGCATCCACTCCTGCAACTACCAATCCTGGCGTGCAGCGCCCGCTTCTGACCATCCGTTGCAAGGAAAACATCACCAATGCGGACGGCAATAGCAAGCTGAATATTATGCGAGTGGTGCCCCTGATGCTGAATTTCTCTGCATCGCATCGTGCCAAATTCAGCCTGATCAAGAACCCCGCAACGCTGGTGGTAAGCGGCAGCAGTATTGATCCCTCGACTAACACCACTGCATTCACGTCCACGGCCCAATTGTCGGCCATGGAATACAACACTGCAGCCACTGGTATTACGGGTGGTAGCACTGTTGCTACGTTCTTTGCTGGCGATGACGATGGTCAGAACATTGTCCTGAGCGAAGTGTTCCGTTACAACCGCGAATTCCTCACTCGTCCGATCTCCAACAGCGGCGGCACATCTGGCGACATCCTTACATTGGTTGCTGAAAGCATTGCTGACAGCGGCAACACTGTTACCGGCTCGCTCACTTGGGGCGAGCGCTGAGTTAAACCATGGCATATTATCAGCTTCCCCATGAAGTTGGGCAGAAACGGTATGTTGTAGCTAGTGGGGCTAATGCTGGCACTGTTTTACAGGAAGGTGGCCCTTTCCCTACTGGCCGCCAACCGCGTGCAAGTGGCATTCCGATTGTGCTGCCGCGTTTTAACGCAACGCTGCCAGTTGTCATTCACCAAGAAAAGCCAACAGAAATCCGCACTGATCTTCTTGGTAATCCACGGGCTGAGGCAACGCTCAGCCTTTTCAATTACACTGACGACTACGCATTTCGCGACGACATTTACGTTGCCGAAGTGCAGGGTCTGAATGAGATTGGAGAGAATGACAATGAAAGTGCCAAGTGGACTCAGCTCCAAAATGTCGGAATCAACTACTCGCCCCTGCCTACTGGATACATCACACATGATCCAGCCAGGCAAGCCGTCAAAATCGAGCTTGCCAAAGCAGAGGGCGGTTTTCAGCGAGTGCGTATCAGCACACGAAAGCGATTTCGTTATCAAACCGGACGTGTCGTTCGCGCTTCAGTTTGCCTTCAGATGAGCCAGGCAAATCTGCCTGCCTGTGAAAAGACATGGGGTATTGGTGATTCGCTTGATGGTTTCTTCTTCAATATCAAAGCAGGTGGTGATGGGGATGATTTTCGCCTCATCCATCGCCGCTCTTCTGGTGATGGCCTACCGAAGGAAATAGTTGTTCCTCGTAGCGCATTTAATGGTGACAAGTTAGACGGTACTGGATCGAGCAATGCAGTGCTTGATCTGACTAAGAACTGTATGTACTTGGTTGAGTGGGGCTGGTATGGCGCCAGTTCTGCTCGTTTCTATGCCTTTGTCGTCGACGAGGCAACGGATATTCCTGACACGATCAGGGGCATTCCGCGTGGTCGTTGGGTGTTGATGCATGAAATGCTCATCCCCGATTCATTGTCCACCCCCAGCTTGGGCACACCTGTGCTGCCCTTCACCATTGAAATCACGAACAATGGCTATCTGGTGGAACCCCAGTTCATTGTTAAGTATGGACTGAGCCTGCAGATTGATGGAGGGGAAAGCGAAAAGGCTGAGATTTACGGAGCTGATTTATCTGCCGGCCGGGACATTGGTCCTGTGTTGGGCGGCAGCCAGGCCGCCCATTATTTCCCGTTGTTTGCCATTCGGGCTAAGGAATTTGCCCCTGGCGGGCTGATTAATAGTCTGCAGGGCTTGCCTAAAACACTTGACTTGCTGGGCAACTATGCGACGGAGCTGGTAGTGCTTCGTGATCCCGTGTTTAGCAACATGAAAGAGGCTGCGGGCCATTTCAATGGCACGCTGCCGGAAGATACTGACGGCCAATATGGCCTTGGCGAAGCGCTGCTGCAGGGCTATGACAATGATGGTGTGAGCATTATTCAGCTCACCACTGAGCAGCCTGACGTGCTGCCATTGGCAGTCGAGGACATTTATACGCTTACGGACATGGGCGTACTGGAAGGCAACTTCCTCATGAAAAAAGTGGTGGATGGCAAGACACTCACCACGCTTTACGCTGCCCCGAACAAGAGCGAGCACATTGAGCTCACAGCCATTTATGACTTGGTGCGTGAATCAATTACCACTGAATACGATAGTAAGTTTGACTTCCCGCCCAGTAACGAAAACATCAAGATTACCAACATCAGTGGAGGGGGTGTGTTAACGCTGGAGCGGCGCCACACGTTTGAGAGTGGCTTCCGCTTTGTTATTGGCACTACCACGTACTACGTGCTCAATGTCCCCGATGAATTCTCCCTCACATTGTCCACCTCTCGCGGCGGAGCTTTGTACAATAACTATGCCGCTGATGGCATCGTTGCTGGCGCATTTGGTACTGGATATTTTGATCTGGTGATTAACAATGCAGTGGCAAGTAGGGCTCGCGCGATTAGTCAAGGCATTGTGGTGTTTGCAGTGAGACGCATTGCTGATGCTCAATTGGCAAGTTCGCTGGCAGAGAAAAATGCACAATGGATGAGGACATATAATTGCTCAACCACTAACACGTATAATGTGGTTAGCCCTGCCCCCGAAGTGAGGGCGTTCCTCAATTACGGGCTGCGATAAATGACAGTAGGAAGTTCAATCGTCAACTTGACGGCAAGCGGCCTGCCGACAGAGCAGGTTGATCAGGCATTTGCCTTCTGTTTGGGCACGCAGATTCTGCAAAACCCGGCATCTTCGCCGAGGGTGGGTAAACTGTCATTCAAGATTAGTCCTAATCTTTTTGATGTGCCAGTAAGCGGCAATACAGTGGGCGCCACTGCTATTGGCCTTGCTACTTCTGCAAATACTTCCAATATTTCTATCTGGTCTTCTACTGCTCAAATCAGAGACAACGGTATTGGATTTGGTGTTTACGCAGTCAGTTTTGCTGAGGACATCAACAACAACCAAAAAGTGAACGTTGCTGCTGCCGGCACGTCTATTGCCTCTGTGTGTAAAAACAGGGTGGCCAGCGGTATTGACCTTGGTAACAACACTTTTACATCCACTTCACATGGATACGGGCAAGGGGATGCCGTCGTTATCGCTAGTGGCGACATTCCCGTTCCGCTTGCCACTGGAATAACTTATTACGTCATCCCTTCCGGCGTAAATAATTTCCTACTTGCCGAAACAAGAGCAAATGCAATGGCTGGGGTTGGCTCTGCTATTGACTTGATAGTTGACACCGGTGGTTTGACATACCTAGAAAGTGATGACGTTTTTGATGTTACAAGATCGGGGTTGACCGGCACGGTTATTGTCAAGCGAAACGGGTCAATCGTTCATACTTTCAGCGGCACCACTACTGCTACATTGCGACCATTTTTTTGGACGAGGGAAAGCAGTAATAGCGCTACAATTCCAGTATTCAAGGCGATCAAAGTCAGCGGGGCTTCGTAATCCATGGCACAAAGCAAACTCATTACTGACCTTGTCGCGCTTGTTACGCCAAGTAATGACGATGTCTTTGTCATAGTCGACAATACGACAACCCCATCGCTGTCGGTAACCAAGAAGATCACCTATGCAAACTTGAAGGAAAGTTTGCAGGACATGATCGATGTGCTGTTCTCTGGTGGCACGGGGATCAATGCATCTTACAACGATGCATCGAACACGATCACTCTTTCCGTGATCAATGACACGTCAACTCAGAAATCTATTTTTTCCAATAACGGCACTGTTATTGGCACTAGACAAGAACTAAATCTTGTGCCTGGCGCAAGTATTACACTGTCAGGCGGGGAAAATGCTCCGGCTAACCGAGTTAATTTTACCATCAATTCAACTGCAGTTTCGACTGCTAGCGGGCTTCCCGGAATTGGCACCACATATAACGTGCTGTCTGGCGTTACAACTCTGCCTGATGGCACAAAGCGTTTGGACCTGCGCGGAATCAAGGCCGGAGGCAGTGGCATTAGCGTCGGCCTTACGGATTTTGATCAGACAATTGTCGTCAATGTTGTTCCCTCTGGCATTGACATTAACTCTCTGAGCGTAGGCAGCCCTTTGGCGGTTGCGCTGGGTGGTACTGCTGCAACTACGCCGTCTGGCGCCCGTGGGCAACTCGGCGCCGCCACTGCAGGGGCTAATTTTGACATCACATCTCTCAGTGGCTTGACAACCGCTCTGAGCATCGGCCAGGGCGGTACAGGAGGGCAAACGGCCCAAACCGCTCTGTTCAATATCGGTGGTCTTTCTTATGTTGCCAATCTTGGAGCGACAGGCGAATCGTTGCTTGTTAGTCAGAAAAATGCAGTTGCGGGCGAATACAGAACAGAGCTAAAAAGTGTCAGGGCAGGTTCAGCGAAAATTACCGTTAGCACAGTTAGCAACTCTATTTCAATCGACGCGAGTCCGAATGATATTCTGAATGCGGCAAGCGCGAATGTAAATCTCAATGCATTTCGCATCACCAACCTTGCTGCACCTGTAGCAGATAATGACGCGGCAACTAAGGGTTACGCAGACTCTGTTGCCCAGGGTCTTACGGTTAAGGGTTCATGCCGACTTGCGTCGACAACAGGTTTTAGCGCAACTTATTTTAATGGCTCTGGCACGGTTTCTGCTGTTGACGTTGCGACAAATACGCTAACCATTAATAACCATGGCTTTAATACCGGAGAGCGAGTATATGTGTCATCTACCGGTTCGCTTCCCAGCGCCACGCCGGCACTTGCGCTAAACACTCAGTACTTCATTATCAATACTGGTACTAACTCGGTCAAGCTTGCGACAACACTTGCCAACGCCAATGCGGGCACTGCTATTGACTTAACCAGCACTGGTTCTGGTGTTTTAACAGTCAACCACACTCTATATCTTCTTGCTACCGCAAACGGTGCCGCTTCTTTTGATGGAATTGCGGCCGCCTCTGGTGATCGGATTCTTCTGAAAAACCAGTCCAATGCTACGCAAAATGGCATCTATGCCGTCACTGAGCTTGGAGACGTAAGCACTCCCGCCGTCTTAACGCGAGCAGACGACTCAAACGCCTCAACTGATATTCAGGAAGGCAGCTTTACTTTTATTGTCGAGGGTACGGCTAACGGCGGCGTTGCATATGTGCAAACCACGCAAGATCCCGTTCTTGATGCCAGCAATCTTGTTTGGACGGTATTTTCTTCAAGTGCAATTCCCATCAATACCGTTGACAACACCAAGCTTGCGTTCATGGCTGCCGGAACCATTAAAGGCAGGCAAGGTGGAGCCGGCAGTGGCAACCCGCAAGATCTAACCGCAAATCAGGTGGTTGCTATAGTTAATACTGCCACAGACAGTATTGATTGTGGCACTTATTAATTTTCTCAAGAGCCGCGCTTGTGCGCGGCATTATTAGTGCCATGACAATTAGCGTTCAAAACTTGCGTAGCGCGGTCGCCAATAAGCGACCTGTTGCGACTGGCCTTTCCGTTGGTCAGATTGCTATTAATTACAACGAAGAAGATCCCGCAATTTATTTGCGTGGAGATGCTGGGGCTCTTGTTAAAGTTGCCCCCGCAGTTGTTGCTTCTTCTACGCCCAATGCAACACCCGCAAGTGGTGGAGCTAGTGGCAATAGCCGAGGCGAAACATGGTTAGACACTGCTTCCTCCCCGCCTCAATGGAAAGTATATAACGGGAGCTCGTGGAATAGTACTTATACCTTGGCTAGTGGCACGGTCGCCACTACGCCTGCAACCGCAGATAGTTCAACACTTATTGCAACCACCGCCTATGTAGGGAACAAGGTTGCTGATTACGCACCTAGCAAGGCAGGTGCCGGAGCTACTGGTACATGGAATATTGGTATTAGCGGCAATGCTGCCACTGCCGCCGCATTGACAACTGCTAGGACAATTAGTCTTGGCGGTGACCTTAGTGGCAGCGCAAGCTTTGATGGTTCTGCGAATATTTCTATCTCGGCCACTATCGCGGCAGATTCTGTTGCTCTTGGATCTGACACAACCGGTAATTATGTGGCAGCAGGCGCCACAAGCGGCAATGGCCTGAGCGGTAGTGTTAGCAGCGAAGGTGGCACTTTTACTGTCACATCGAATGCGACTAACGCAAACACTGGTAGCACAATTGTTTTCCGTGATGCCAGTGGCAATTTCAGCGCTGGTACTGTTTCTGCAGCATTGAACGGCAATGCGTCAACAGCGACAACACTTGCCACTGCTCGCAATATCAATGGTGTAAGTTTTAATGGCAGCGCTAATATTGAAGTCAACCCGCTAAGCACAACAGGAACGGCGTATTCAAACGGCTACGGCGGACGTTATCTGTCCACTTCTAACCCAACTGGTGGAAGTGCAGGCGACATCTGGTATAAGTATTGATAGCGTCACCCATTTACTTCAATCATGACTTACATTGATCCTGATCTTGGCTCCCGGAATTGGGAGCGACTGATTCGCGTTGAAAATGGCGTTGCCATTGAAGAAACTCGTGCTCCCTTTGGCTGGTTCACAGAAACAGGACAGCGTCCTTGCGATGAATGGTTGGCAACAGAAGGGTACTATGGATTCGTTCCGAGTGAAGGGCCTGATGTTTTGGCAACGGAATGCACTTACTCACTCAATCCAATTCGGGAATGGGCTGTTGACGAGGAGTCAAAAACAGTTTCTCCTACATGGAACATTGTTTATTACACAGAAGAAGAAAAAATTCGCAATGAAGTACAGCTAGATAGATCAAAGTGGGAGGCAATGCGCAGTGCTCGTAATGTTCTTCTTTCGCAAACCGACTGGACTCAATTGCCGGATGTAGATCCAGCGCTGTCTGCTGAATGGCGGGAGTATCGCCAAGCTTTGCGTGATTTGCCGTCTAACATTACAGACATTGATGCATTTTTTTGGCCGACACGCCCAGGAGAAGAATTTCCCATGTCTAACGGCGGTCCTTCGTACACCTGAGATTTGTTATGACAGTTTATGTTCATGACAGTGGCGTATGGCGCACTGTTGCCGGTGGAGGTTTGCAGGTAAAAGATGGGAGCGTGTGGAGGCCTGTTAATACAGGCCACGTAAGGGACGCATCGGTATGGCGCCAAGTTTACGCCAGTCTAATCACGCAAACTTTCACTTTTACTTATACAGGAGCAGATCAAATTTTTCCTGTCCCCGCTAATTTCGTCCCCAACGATGGCATTCAATCGTTGACGGTGTATGCCTGGGGTGCTGGCGGGGGAGGAAATAATGGCGGAGGCGGATACAGCGGCCAAGGAGGATGCGGGGGTTTTACGTCAGGATTACTTCAATTGAATGGCGGAACACCTTGCACAATCGTGGTCGGCGGTGGCGGCCAGGGAGGAGGTGCTGCTTACGTTGCTGGTCCGTATGGCGGGGGCGGTGGTCCTACTGCAGGCGACTGTGGAGGTGGTGGCCTTACAGGAATTTTTGAAAACTCATATACTCATGCCAACTCCGTTCTCATAGCTGGCGGTGGTGGTGGGCAGGGCGGTAATGGAAGCCCTGGAAAACTTTATTTCGGTGGTTGCGGCGGTGGCGTCAACGGAGAAGGTTCTATTGGTCAAAGTTGTGGCAATAGCGGTGTTGGCGGCACTCAATTCGGCAGCGGCCAAGGTGGATCAGCTCTGCAAGGTGGCGGTTCTGCTAATGGTTTTCTCCGCGGTGGCGCTGGTGGTGGTGGTTATTACGGCGGAGGCTGTCAAGATGGCGTTTCTGGATGCGGACATCCAGGAGGTGGCGGCGGATCAGGTTATTTGCATCCCACAAAAGTTTCTTCTGGCAGTTTTTCGACGCTCACTCACGCTCGAGCTGCTGGATCTGTGCCTCAATCGGGCAATGCTTACTATCAAGCAGGCGTGGGCAATGGTCCTACCAATGGAGCGGGCGGAAATGGCTTACTTGTGATTGTCGGGACTTATTTTGGTTGATCATGGCGAAACCCAAGAAAACTCTTAACGGCACTATTCGTATTGAGCCAAAACCAAAGCGCACCCGTCAAGGTGATGGTAAGAATAGTAAAGCTTCCCACGGAAGAAAACTTTCCCGTGGGCAGGGCAAAGGCTGATTATCATTAAGAAAACGCTGTGGTGCCGTGATCGAACCAGGCAAATACGACATCACTATTCAACAAGGGGCCACTTTCCAACTGCCTCTTCATTTCAAAGACAGTGCTGGCGCGTCTGTCAATATGACTGGCTATACAGTGAGCGGTACTATATATGATCGCTACGGCCAAACACTTCTTGCATCGTTCACTAATACTTGGACCGTACAAGCAAGCGGACAATTTACGCTTTCTATTCCAGCTAATACAACACGCACAATGAGTGGAGAGGCTCAGTACGATGTATTAGTGACAGAGCCTGACAATACAAAGTTCTACCTCCTTGAGGGGGCGGCTTTTATTGACACTGGCCTTACGGGGAGATGATGTATGACACGCATGCAATTAACAGTTGCTCCTGCATCTGCTTCCCGCATTGTTGTCTCAAAAACCAATACCACTGTTGTGGTACAAAAACAGCCCACAGCGACTGTTGAAATTGCGGCCTTAGGGCCGCAAGGCCCGTCATTCACTGGTGCAAATTATTTTGACATTACTGCGATTGGCGCCCTGACATCAGGGGATACTGGCACTCTTCTTCAATGGAGCGGCGCGGCTTTCGTGCCCACCAATGAACTTTCCCAGAATCTCACTATCGCCGGAGGGGCGTTCTAATGAGCACGGTAACCATCAAGATTAAACGCAGGGCTTCGACGGGCTCTGCGGGCGCACCAGCGTCGTTGAAGAGCGGCGAACTTGCGTTTAACGAAAATACAGGCGACAAGAAGCTTTATTACGGCTATGGCGATGATGGTAGTGGTAGTGCCACGTCTGTTATCAGCATTGGCGGCGAAGGCGCCTATCTGACGCTTGACACCGCCCAAACCATTACGGGCAACAAAACTTTTACAGGTGCCGTTGTTCTCACTAGCGCCACGGTTTCGCTGAACACCAGCCAGCTCACTGAAAGCGGCTCGCTGTTCTTCACCAACGCTCGGGCCCGCACAGCGCTATCTGGCGATGCCTCCACTGGACTGAACTACAACAGTTCCACTGGCGTGATGCTGTTGTCTGGCGTACCCAACGCAAGCCTGACAAATAGTGCTGTCACCATCAACGGCACAAGCATTTCCCTGGGTGGTAGTGCCACATTTACCACCACCAACATTGGCGAAGGCACCAATCAGTACTACACCGATGCGAGGGCACGGGCTGCGCTGTCTGGCAGCAGCGCTACGGGCCTGCAATACAACAACAGCACTGGCGTCATTTCGCTGTCGGGGGTGCCCAACAGCTCGCTGAGCAATAGCTCTATCACTGTCAATGGCTCTGCAGTGGCCCTTGGCGGCTCTGTGAGCACCAATGTGAACGTGAGTGATGGCACCACGTCCACTTCCATTGCCAACAACGGCACTATTACGTTTGCGGCCGTTGCCAATGAGACCACTGTCACCAATGTTGGAGGCACTGTCACCATTGGTTTGCCCGATAACGTCACCATCACATCGGGCTTGACTGTTGGTGGCGACCTGACAGTCAATGGCACGCTGTCCACGATTAACAGCACTACGGTCACCGTCGATGACAAAAACCTAGAGCTGGGCTCCACTGCATCGCCGTCTGATGCAACGGCCGACGGTGGTGGTATCACACTCAAAGGCACCACTGACAAGGAAATCAAGTGGCTTGATGCCACTGATTCGTGGACATTCAATCAAAATATTAATGTCACAACTGGGGGTCTTTCTGTTAATGGAACCCAGGTAATCAACAATAGTCGCGTATTAGCAAATGTGACGTTGAGCGGCTTGACCGTAGATGGTGGTACGTTCTAAAACATGTCAAATACCATCCAACTAAAGCGAACAAGTCTTCTTGACAAGAGGCCGACAGCTAGCGGACTGACACTGGGCGAGCCTGCGGTTGTTCTCCATCAAGATAGTTTTGGCGTTTATCTAAAGGATGGTGCAGGGGCCGTCCGCAAGGTTGGCCCCATTCATGTTGGGACAAGTGCTCCAAATGCTGCTCCAATAGGCAGCTCTGGCAATAGCCTTGGGGAAGGATGGCTAGATACTTCGTCTAATGCATTTAAAGTGTGGGATGGATCAAATTGGTCAAGTATTGTTGGCAGCGGTAATTCATCAGAAGCGTTAATTGTGGACCATGGCCTAGAAGTGGGCACGGTAGACTATGGGTCAGTGGCATCAACACCAGTATCAACCGAAGACTGGGGCGTTGCCAGTTATTTAAGGAATTGAGATGGCCAAACAGGTTCAGTTCCGGCGTGGAACGACAACCGAGCACAACGGTTTTACTGGGGCCATTGGCGAAATAACAGTAGATACCACGTTGAACACTGTTCGCGTTCACGACGGCAGCACGGCCGGAGGGACAAGAATTGCCAGATTTTCAGAAATTGTTCCCACCAGTAGACAGGTGGTTGCTGGTAGTGGTCTGGCTGGAGGCGGCACTTTGAATGCTGACGTGACGCTTCATGTTGAAAATCTTGATTGCGGTACTTATTAGGAATCATGGGACAAATTAGGGTTAATAACGAGCAGTTTGAAACTGGCGTTTTAGCAGATCACCGTGGTCAGATCTTGGCCGTAGGGCCTGATAGTGGACAAGTGGATGCCTTTGGGAGGGCAACACCACGGGCCGGTGGCGACTACGCCTCAACCCCACGCTTTCTATGGAAAGCATTACGCAGCAGCAAGTACAGGAGATGATTGATGCCGCCATCAGGCGGCACAATCGCAATGCTGGCATCATCTCGATGGTGGTGGGCTGGGCCGTATTGGGCTTCTATGCTGATGGCTTGTTTCGCATGATCCATCGATGAAGCCAATTGATGAGGTGTGGTATGAGCAGCAAACTGACGGCTTGAGCGACTGCCTGCAAGAGCTCATTAATGATGGTGGAGCAGAAAAGGCGCAGGAAGGGCTATGTGACGCGATAATGACGTGGATTGACTATCACCAGCAAGAGCTGAATAAATGGAAGGAACTGGCAACTCTGCTTCATCTGCCCATCGCCACCGGGACTGGCTCAACAGTCCTGAATTCAAAGAGCTTCAGTACGCCTTCAATGCTCACAGGGAACAGACTGTGAGAGAAGATGCCGAATGGTGGGAAAACTTGTCTTATGAGGACAAGCTCAAGGCATTCCGTTGCATCTGTCGTCGCATTTATCAAGGCGATGTGAAGGACAAAGGAACGTATCGCTTTGTTCTTTACAACACGTTTGGCTTTGATCTAGATGCCTATGCAGATGGGATGGACTGTGGTTATATGACCATCCACAATCTCATTTGGGCTGGACTGGAAGCGGAGCGACAGCGCGTTCAGCGCATTCAGAACATTGCCGACGAGGAGCTAGAGAGTGATAACAAAAGCCCTTTGCCGCAAGAGCAAGCCCCGATGCAATAAGAAAGCTGCCAATTAGTTCTAGGCCCATTGCCTCATTGCCTCTGCAGTTATTCTATTTTGGCAAAACTTGCGGGGGTTCGCCGTCAAGCGTCCAAGTGATACGCATTTCACCACCCAATGCTTTTACTGCATCGCTTGCATTATCTGGCGCCTTGTGTTCAATCATTACTGACGGCACAACTGCATTGGGCAGAGGCGTGATCTGGGCTTTGGGGAACAACTCCTGAGCTTTGGCTGCAAGCTTACTGGCAGTGTCAGCTCGATGTTCTTTTTCCCATGTGGCAATAAGCTCTTTGGCTTGCTCATCTACTTTTTCTAAAACAATTTTAGTTTTCCATTCAATCCAGTCTGGACGACAATGAGCCATCATTAGCTTGAACCATGGATTGAAGCTGAGTGATGGCCATTGCCGGGCTGCCCAGAGGCCCAGTTCGTAGCACATTGCATTAAACCAGGCCTGTCTGTTCATCCTTCTTGGTAAACGCTGATGAAGATGGAGCCAGTTTTCAACAGGGGCATAACGAAATCCCGGAGGTGGGCATTGTGCATGCGCACGCAACCATGAGTGGCGTAAAGCTTCTGCACGGGCGCCCAAGCGCCCGGCCACCCATTGGCGCTACCACCGCCGTGAAGCATGATTCCAGCGCGTCCTACGCCGCTCTCCTGTCCTTCTAGATCGATCATGTCAAGGCTGTACCAGCCATAGGCCATGAGTGTGCGATCAAACGCAGGCTTATCGCCATTCAGTTCGTAATCGCGGTAGACAGTGCCCACCTTGTAGAGCCCAGGGGGTGTGTCAGTGTTGCGCAGCTTCCATTCATAGTCGCTGCCTTGACCACGAGCCAATGCAGGCAATTCCCATAGTTGCCGGCCTTCAAAATCGAAGCACTTTGCTGTTTCCACCGCATCGTTAACAACAATGTGGTGGTCGCCTTTTTTGAAGCCAAATTGTTGAGGCTTTTTCTTGGGTCCGATCATGGCAGAAATGACTGTTGTTTCCGGCGCATATTGTTTCATGAGCCGCGACAATTTTGAAGGATACTCGGGATCTGTGGCATACGCCTGCTCTTTAAGCATGCGAGCAGCTTCATAGCGATTGCGAGCCCTGTTGACGCCATGAAATCTGCCGTAATCCTTGTACCAACGACTGACTAGGTATTCAATGCATGCTGCAAGCGTAGGGAAATCAATAAAACCAGCTTTAATGGTCACCCAACGACCGTCATAAAACTCTTTTGTTTCCCTTGTGGAGCCACCTCCCTTCAGGCCAAATGCATTGTTTTGCCCTGAAAAATGCTTTCCAAAACCACTCTCAAGCGCCCACTGAGCAGCTACAAGGTCAGGATATTTTGCTCCTATGCTTTTGGCATAGGAGCTCACTCCCTCCCATGTATTGGGAATGTCTGTCACTTGTTCACACGGAAGATGGTCTTCAGGCCTTCCATCAGAAGCTGAAGCACGTTGTTGCTCTTCCAAGGAGAGCGATCAAGGATTTGATCGGCAGCACCAATGATGATGCCACCAATTACGAACCATTCAACGCCAGTCATAAATCCAAATGCGGTTTATTACAGATTAGCGACGCACTTCCAGGTTGCGCACCCGAGCTTCAAGGGCGCCCAAGTTTTCCGTAAGCGTGTTTAATTTCTCGGTGATGCTTTCAATCTGTGTGGCCACTTTTACTTGTTGATTGCCCACTGCAACCAACATGCCACCTGTGGAAAGCAGCATCCCAGCAGTAATGGTGGCTACAAAGTTCGCCAGCCCTTCTTTCATAGCCTGCATTTGTAGCCGATATTCTTTAATTATAAGCTTGCTTCGCTGGGCTTGTTTCGGCGATAGATTGGGACAAACCAATTGAAGAAGAGCGTCATGTTTGTGGCGTATGAGCCGAATGATTACATTCGCGACCTCATTGAATTACGCTCATCCGATGCAACGCGACGTTTTAGAAAGTCCATCTTCACCGACTATCCATTGAGAGGCCCGCTAGGGCAGCCAGCTTGTGCATTCTGCGGACGCTGGCATGACAAACTCACGCTCGACCACATTGTTCCGAAAAGCAAGGAAGGTCCGCATTTTGCTAGGTGGAACCTGGCTCCAGCCTGCACTCATTGCAACCTCGACAAGAGCAATTTACCGCTGTTTGAATGGTGGCGGCCCAAGGATTGGTGGTCTGAGCAGCGTGAAGAAATCTTGATGACTTGGATTTACGTCAACAGTTTCATCGATGCCCACACTAATTCCGCTGAATACTGGAGCATCCTGGAAAGCCGTCGAGTGGTGCAGCAAGTGCCAGTGCAGCGACCACAAGAAAGGGGGCCTTCGTGGCCCCCTTTTGACTATGCAAAACAATGGGCAGCGGCCTAGCCCACGGGGGAGAACATAATCCGATCTTCGCCGCCAGGAGCCGAGATGGGCACGTCGTAGCGAATGCCGGGCATAGGACAGAAACCATCTTCGCAGTCCATCCCAATGCCATCTGGAGGCAGCCCCAAAGGAGGGAAGGCTTCATTGGCATCAATGGTGCTGATCAGGCGATCCAAGTACCACCGCGCCTTTTCCAAGTCTTCCCGGCCATTTTTCTTTTCGTAACGCCAGAGGTAGGCGATGGCAGTGAGCTTGAGGTGGGCGCAGAAGCCTTCATAGGAGCTGCATGCCTCCAGGGCTTCAATGCATTCCACGGCACCATCTTTGTAATGGTTGGGATTGATGGGATCGTTCATGATGATGGGCTTAGAAGGAATGACCATGTGCCTTGAAGGCCTCAAAAGCTTCGGCAACTATAGGCTCCGCAAGCTCAGCCATACGGTCGGCGTAGGCTCGTATTTCCCATTGCGCATCAGCGGGCTGACGCAAACTCAAGAAATGCAAGAGAGCCTGAAGGCTGCAAGTCCAAACAAACGATGTGTAGTGGCAAACGGGAAGAATGCCACGGGCCTGCTCTTTGCTTACGCCCACTGCCAACAGCGTTGAGTAGGCCTCGTGTACTGCCTGCAACGCTTCAGCATATTTAAGACGCGCCAACTTGGCGCTGCCTGCATCAAGCACGCCATCAGAGGCTTGCTTGTTGCTGGCGCTCTGCTTTCTAAATTCATTTGGAAAATAAAATTCCTCCTGATCAGCAGCGCAATAACGAAAGCTCTTCTCATTCCAGCCCAGTTGATCATTGGCATACGTGCCACCAATCACATGCTTCCACCATTGTCTTGCAACAAACAGCGGAGCCTTTACTTGCCACTTAAAGACAACACCCCGGAAGGGGCTGGTGTGACGATGGGCGACCAAGTAATTGAGCAGTTTTTGCTCTTTGGGTCCAAAGTCTGGACTTTCAAGATCAAAGCTTTGTCGTGCATCGCAAACAATGTCCATTGAACTTCCCATCCAGTCAAGCAACCGGACGCTACTAATACCATCACCGAGGGGATCATGGATGGAGAAATCAGGCATCGGACGAATTGGAAGCGAGATCATGAGCGGCAAGCATGGCATCAGATGTGCGCCATGCAGTAACGAGGAATTGGGCGAAAGACTCAGGCGTCATCTGTTCATTGCTGTTCATAAATTCCGGCAGCAATGCCAGAAGGGAAACGGCGGCGAACAAATCGCGTTTGGTGATGGAGTCAGTCATTGAACGAGGCGGAGGCGGGATACTGCATGGACACTAATGCGGGCAGGATGCCGCAAGCCGGCATCCCATTCCACTTGAGCTTTCTGTACCTTGCGTCCCCGAGAGTCAAGCTCAGACTGAAGGGAGACAATGGTGCCGTGAAAACCTGAATAGATCCACCCGGCGGCCGTAAACGAGAGTAGGACCACTCGTTCTCCGATAGCAAAAACATGGGCAGATGAAGACCGAAGAGATTGTTTGAATCGCTCAGGGGGCAAAACCCTAAGAAACAGTTCGGAGGTTTCGCCAGATTCCACGGCCCTGCAAAATGTCTTTCTGGCATCGAGCAGGGTTACGCTAGATAAAAAGGAAAAAACCATGCAATACAGCTTGCCTGTGATTCTTGATTACGATGGGAGGAAATGTCTTGCCACCATGGGTCCGTTTGAGCGCAGTCTAGAGCGCGACTTTTCTTTGGCCGTAAATAAGAAGGCCATTGAAGAGTGCGACGATCCGGTCAGGCTTAAGGAAGTGGCCACTAACCTCCTGATGGGCTGGAGCAATATGCAAGGGGCAATTGGCAGCCTCGTAAAAGAGAACATGCAATTGCGTCATGCTATGGCTGTCCAAGACAGTGATTTAAGAGCCGCAGAGCAGCTCCTTAACGAAGTGGTGGCAAATGCTGATCACCAATCAGGCTCTGGTCTCTCCAGCAGGCCTCGCCAAGCATCGCGACCCAATTGGAATCTTTGGCCGTGGCAGATGTGAGCAAATACACTTTCCAGCCACACATGGTGGCAAGGTTGTATTTTCTTGCATCGCGTTCATAGCCTGATCCAGTGACGTGGCGGCCACGCATATATGTGCCGCCTTGAATCTCAATGATGCTTTGCGATGAAATGTGGGCAAAGTCTGCCCGATAACGCCGGGAGCGTTTGCTTTTTGCGTAGCGCTCTTGGTAGTCCGATTCCCAGCCAGGAACATCAGAGAATTCTCTGACAAGTTCCAGCATTGGCCATTTCACCTGCCAAAGAGCATGGAAATCTTCTTCAAGAGCGCTCAATGATTAGACAGTAGCTAGTTGTACACTAGCTCCTGCATTTTGGTACTTCCCATTGCCATAGGCATTGGTCGATGACGACGAGGAACGCATCATTACCACTTGCACTATGCCTTCATTGGCATAGATGCGAGCGGGGTAGCCATTGGTGTTGACAATGCACATAGTCAAATGACCAGTCCAACCAGGCTCAATGGGCGTCACATTAACGATCACGCCACAGCGGGCATAGGTGGATTTGCCGTAGCACAAGCCAATCACATTCTTTGGCATTGAAACGCGCTCCAGGCTTACGCCAAGGCCGTAGGAATGCGGAGGGATGCGAAAATAAGCGCCTTCGGGCGCGTAGTTCAAACAGCTCTCGTAGGGGATGGTGTCGTCAAAAGCCTTGGGATCGAGCTCTCCCTTGCGCTTGCTGTAGTCCTTGCTGACAATCAAAAACTGATCAGGTGACAAACGAATGTCATAACCAGCGTGAGATAGCCCAAAAGAAAGAGCAGATACGCCCGACTCCAGTACTTTGCATTTTTCGCCCGTAAAGGGAAAGAACACATCAGCCTCAGCCAGAGCAGTGATGTCGCGGTCATTGAGCAACATTGATTTAAAAAGAAAGAACAAAGGGGCGCAGAGCGCCCCCGGTTGATCAGAACAAATCGTCAGAAGACGACTTAACACTGGTGCCACTAGAACGACCAGTGTTGTCCCACATCGAGGCATAGCCCTTGGCGCCATTCATCTTGCCTTTTACTTGCACTTGGCCAGTAAAACCAGGCTGAGTGTCGCTGGTGCGGCGATCATTGGTCCACAGAGATGCCTGCAGGCTATAGAGGCCACGGTCGTTGGGACCGGCCTCCTTGGCTTCGCGGAACACGTCTGCGGGGATGTCGATAGAGACTTTGTACAAAGGCTGAGTAGCCATGGAAAACAGAAAGAGAACGGAACAACAGTAGCGACTACAGACTTGAAATCAAGCTCCCCTGTCCGTAGAAATTGTGAAAGGCATAGCCCCTGGATACCATTGGAAAAAGTAATCCTGAGTCTTTTGTGCCATCACACCAGCTTGCGCTACCAATTCGCTGGAATCCAAGCTCACGATTTGAGCCTGTTCACCCTCCCCCGTGTCGGGGTCGTAGATGGCTATTGCGCAATACGCCTGATTGATTTCGATGTCATACATCTGCTCAATGGCTTGCGCATAGGCACCAAGCTGCATGCGGTAATCACCAAGTTGGTTATCCTTCTTGGCTTTGTAACTGGTCTTCCAATCCAGGAGGGCATAGGAGCCGTCTTTCATGGTTGCCAACATGTCAAATGTGCCTGAATAGCCAATTTGCCTGGCCGGGCAATACCAGGCAATAGCGCTTTCGACAAGCACTGGCTCGCCGATGGTGTCAAGAAAAGACTGAACGGAAAAATAGTAAGGGGCAAATTTTGAGCACTTGTCCAGATGCTCCTCAATATCTTCTCCATTGAACAAGTCTTCTAAAACGCCATGCAGCCAATTGCCACGTTCCGTGGCCTCGCGGGTGCGGCGATTGGCCTCCTCGTCTCCTACTTTCTTGCGCCAATTGACGAGAGCCATCACTTTTCCTACAGGCGCCATAGTGGAGCCCACAGTGGTTACAGACGGCAGAACAATCCCCACCGGTACATTGGGGAAGTCGTCACAAATGTAGTGACGCTTCTTGTTGATTTGAATGCGATGAGGTTCGTAGCGGGGAAGGGTCATAAGACGCGCTAGCTGGAGATCGAAGCAGGCCATCAGTGGCTATAACGTCGGCAATAGCTCCCTGATGTGTAATAGTTCAAGGGACAAGCGCCATCCTTAATGACGACATTGGTGGCATGTCGTAGCGGCACACAATAATTTCCATTAGTGATGTAATTAATTGGACACCCTCCCACTTTTTGCACTGGTTGCGCCAATTGCGCGAGGAGAAGAAAACTAATCATTTTTCATTTATATCCCAGAAATATTCGCAGCCCTCATCATCATGTGGCGGTGTAGAAAAATAGCTTTGGAAATGGCTTTCAGGCGCGACGTGCCGCCAACACATTTTCTTGACAGGGCAATCATCGCCGTTGCACATTGCAATGTCAGGCATGAGAACTGTGTTAACAAGAGTACGAAGATAAAGATAATCGCAGAGACCACTATCCAGAATGCACTTGATAGCGTTAGCAATGCGACGATGCGAGCTGAGCGTGTCATCCGGGAAATCCCAATAGGCTTCATTGGCTTTCTCCAGCAAACTCGTTTTCAAATCGTTTGGCGCCATAAAGGAGTGCGATTTTGTTTTCATTGACATAGCTTTCAAAAGCTTCAATGATGTTGCTTTGAAAGAAACCAACTGCGGCTAAATAGTTGGCAAATTCTTCCACTACTTCGTCACAGCATTCAAATGAATTCCTGAAAACAATGGTTGCATGAGCGTTCTCTCCATGGCATAGCGCCATTCATGCGA